>Ga0315275_10000175_pt1 | contig 51538 bp, 36 predicted proteins | sample YL17G03_0_MG_FD_205557 | JGI IMG/M metagenome (GOLD analysis project Ga0315275, IMG submission 205557) | Sediment microbial communities from Yellowstone Lake, YNP, Wyoming, USA - YL17G03_0 | ecosystem: Environmental > Aquatic > Freshwater > Lake > Sediment | place: USA: Wyoming | collected... | reverse complement strand
TTTCCGATGTGCGAGCGGAGCTCGTTGAAGTTCATATTCTCTTCGTCGAGCTCCTGCTTCGCGAAGTCGTTCGGGCGCTCCCGGAGTTCCGGTATGGTGAGCTCGTCGAACGCCCTCACCCGCTCGGTTTCGGATTCGAACACGCGTTCGAACCCCGACGTAAACACCCATCGGTCGTTGATCCACTTCGCGGATTTTGCATCCACGCGGCGCACGAGCGTGTTCCTGTCGAACTGCTGGACGACGACATCGTAGAGCGTCTTCGTCGCGTGGTTGTACCGGCGCGCGAGGTACACCGACCCGTTCTCGCCGAGAAAGTGGAAATTCTCTTTGAGATCGGGATCGGTACGAGGCCTCCCCTCGATGTCGTGGTGTTTGACCGCCTTGCCGAGCCGGCTCGCCTTCGTCACGACGCGGTCGTTGAACCACGTCGAGAAAACGCTCACGACGACGGCCGCGACGAGTATCGGCAAGGCGATCCGCACGAGGCTCACCCCGGAGGAGATGAACGCGGTGAGCTCATTTCTTCTCGCCAGGATCCCCATGGAGAAAATGGCTCCGAGGAGGAGGGAGACGGGGATGATGTACGTGAGAATATAGGGGATCGAGAACAGGTAGTAGAGTGCGATGTGAGTGAGCTTGGCGTTATGATCGATGAAGTTGTCGATCTCTTCGAACACGTTCACCGTGATGAAAATGATCGTGAACGTGAGGACGCTGAAGAGAAGGACGCGTACGAACTGCTTAAGGAGGTATCTGTCGTGTATGCGGATTCCCATCAGTTGCGCCGGAAAACTTTGAAACCGCCGAAGAGACGTAACCGGACGACGTTTTGCTCGAGAGTCGCGCTCCGGATCAGGAGCGCCGCCGCCGCCCCGAAAAGGAGGTTCGGCCCCCACATCGCGACGACCGGGCTCAGGTACTCCCTGTCGGCGAGCTTCTCGCCTCCGATCAAACAGACGTAGTACACGAGGAAGACAAGAATGCTCAAGCCGATCGCCATGTTCATTCCCGACCGCCCCAGCCGTATCGCGATGGGAGACCCGATGAGAACGAATATGATGCAGGCGAACGGGATCGAGTACTTCTTGTGGATCTCGACACGGTACCTGTCGATCTGCCTCAGGTAGGAGTCCCTGATGTCCCTCTGGCTCTCGAGCGCCCTTCGCGTCGTGGAGATCCTCGTGGGCTCCTCCGCAACGGGTCTCTGGGGCTCCGCCGGGTGGGCTTGAATCCTCGGCCGCGGGGTCTTGGGGGAGGGCTGCGGCGTGAGACCTCCCGCCGCGCTGCCGGGCGCTTCTCTCGAGACGCTGTCGCGAGCGGCCGTGTGGAGAAGGGCGAGCGTGTTCTCCACCTGGACGCTCGCCATCTCACCCATTTTTGCCTGCACTTCGACGATGTCTTTCCGAATCTCGTCGATTTTATCGCGCATCATCCTAGCGCTCATCTCCCGGTCACCGCGGTAGCTCCGCTCACTTCGCCTGAGCGTACGGTCCACGTCCTTGATGTTCATGACGTAATTCTTGAGGATCGTCCGCCTGTACGTCGAGGCGTCGTTGCCCCGAGGCAACTCGTGGATCTCCGCGTTCTCCAGCTCGAACCGGAGGATCCCCTCCCTCTCCAAATACCTGAGCGTGCCCTTCTCGGCGGTGACGGTCTTCAGGAGCGTCCCTTTGGCGTCGCTCTCGAAGATCTGGACGTCGCCGATGTCTCCCGTTTTGTCGTTCTTGTGCCGCACATAGATGTTGTATCCCTCGAACGCGTCGATGAAGACGTTTTCCTTTATCTCGACGGTCGGTTTCTTCTTGTTGATGTCGATGAGAAGGTTGAGAAGTTTGTGGTTGCTCTCGGGGAGGACGTGGTTGTTGTACACGATCATCCCGTAGGCGAGGAGCGACGCCAGCACGAACCCGGGAAGAATCATCCGGTAGAGGCTGATCCCGCTCGCCTTCATTGCTGTTATCTCGTTCTCCGAAGCGAGCGAGCCGAACGTCATGAGCGTGGCGGGCAAGACGGCCATTGGTATAATTAATGCAAACATATGACCAAGACTCAGCACGAATGTCTGCAAAACAATGTAGAACTTCACGCCTTTATTCAAAAAGAGATCGATGTAACGAAGGATGAAATCCATTATGAACATGAACGTTATCAAGGAGAGCGAGAAGAAAAACGGTCCGATGTGATTGCGGATGATATAGCGCTCGAGGGTCATGGTTTCATTCCTTCGACCGATAAACACGGGAAAATCCGTCTTTAATATTAACAATAATTGTTTTGCTTACAAGCAGTTTGTGAACGTGACACCTGATCGGCCCACCCGGGTTTGCAGCTGGCATGCAAGCGGCGGGGCTGAGCCGCAGGGGTCCGTGTGCCGTTGGGAGATTGTCGCCAAAAAGTGACAGTTCGCGGGGTTTTTGTAGTGATTTTGGGACAAGCCGCGCGAACTCAAGCGGATGTGCCCGCGGGGATGGTGGGCGTCGAGAAAACCGCGGGATTCCTCCAAACAGCTGTGTGACTTCATGCCTCCCCCGTTGTTGGAAAGGACGTGGCTGAGAGACTGGTATTGATGCTGATTCGACGATCGGCGCTTCAGCTCGTACTGCTGGCGACGATCGTCCCTCTCTTGTACACCACCCCCCGCGCGCAGAGTTTCGAACTCGACCTCAACGACTACCGCGATTTTCAGACCAGCCTTCCGTGGGACACGCTCCGGGCTCCGATAGACCGGCTCCAGCTCGGTCTGAGTCGCACCGTTCCGAACTTCCTCCCGACCGATTTCGGGCGCGAGCGTGTGATCGAGGAGTACTTGCCCTACGCCGACGTGCGGATCACCTTTCGTGTGCCGCCCACCGTGCTCTTTCAGAGCGAGGAGATCCGCGAAGGGGCCTTTATCGGGATGACCGAGCGACCCGTCGACTCTTCGTATGTGGCGGTGTCGCTCGCGACGATCGACGATATCGCTATGAAGAGGTACTCCGAGACGATCCGCGAGGAATGGACGACTTCTACGAAGCGGGCGATCAACGCGCAAGACGCGGTCATCGAAGAGAAGAAGGGGCTCCTCAACATCTCGATCCCGGTGGCTCTTCCCGGTGCGGTCGAGAAGCTCATTGGGCAGGGCGAGAAAACGAACATCGAAATATCGGGCCGCGAAAGCATCACGTTCGCCGGCGAGACCCGACGGGTTAGCCCGTTCTACGGCGTCGAGGGTCTGCAGAAACAGCCCCTGTTTCCGTCCCTCGACATGAAACAGGAACTCGATGTCCGGCTCCAGGGTCAGATCGGCGAGAAGATCAACGTCCAGGTCGACCACACGAGCAGCACCGCCCTCGAAGGACAGAGCCGGATCCGCCTGAACTACACAGGGTTCGACGACGACGTCATAAAGCTGATCGAACTGGGCAACACGAGTCTCTCGCTCCCCGGGTCGGGCTTGGTGAGTTTCGCCGCGTCCAGGAAGGGACTCTTCGGTATCAAGACGCTCGCTCAGGCGGGGCCGGTGGACATCACGGTGATTGCGAGCAAGGAAGAAGGCGAAGTGTCGCGGGCCTCGTTTTCCCCGAGGGGGGGGCAGATCGGCCAGACGGAGGAGCGGACGATCTCCGACAGGAGCTTCATCGTAAACACGTATTTCTTCCTCGACCGGCCGCCTGACCGGCAGTTTCCGAACCGATTCATCCGCCCCCAAGAGGGGGCCATCGACGTGTACAAATCGGTGCCCGATTTTCAGTCGGCGACCAAACCGACGACGTGGGGAGCGGCGTACGTCGATTCGCTCGGCGATGGGTCGGGAATCGGTCTGGGGGCTGAATTCGAGAAACGGCAGTTCGAGCTTCTTGCGGCGATCGACGACTATCGATTCGTTCTCGACGCCGTGACCGAAGGCGTGGTCGGGATCGAACTCGTCCGGCCAATCTCCAAAGGAGAGATCCTCGCGGTCGCCTATGTCAACGTAGCCGGCGACACGACCGGTGACTTCGGCAAAGCGGCGAGCAAAGACGAGGACGAACCGCTCTGGTTCGAGCTCATCTGGCCCGCGGACCCGCTTCCACAGGGCCGTTTCGGATACACCTGGGCGTACATGATGCGGAACATCTACAACCTCGGGCTCTCCAACATCGACGCGTCGACGCTCGATGTCGAAATCGCCGAAATCGCGAACCGGGCGAACCCGACGAACCCCGATTCGTCCTCGGTGCCTTGGATCCGTATCTTTGGTCTCGATCAGACGGATGAAACGGGAACCGGGAAGCCGGACAACCGGGTGGACCTGTTGACCGGCGTGATCGACGCGCAACGGGGGATCCTTACTTTTCCCGATCTCACCCCTTTCGATCCCAACCCAGCCAACGTGGAAAGGTGGACGGAGGGTGAGTTCGCATTCACCGGCCGGTACGCAAACCTCCCGAATCCCGCGCTCTACGAGGAACTCCCGAGCAATCCGGCGGTCCAATCCCTTTTCAACATCGTCGTCAAAGCGGCGAGCACGACGCGGACCTTCAGGATCGACGCTTTCAACATCACCGAAGGAAGCGAGGTCGTGACAGTCGACGGCCAGACCCTCGAGCGGAACCGCGACTACAAGATCGACTACGAAACGGGCGAGGTCGAACTCCTCGGCGACGTCCAGCTCACGCCGAGTTCGAACATCACGATCGATTACGAGTTCAAACCGTTTGCCGGAGGGACCTCGAGCACGCTGCTCGGTTTCAACTCGATATGGAGCCTCTCGCAGAATTCGCGGATCGGGACGACGTGGTTGTACGAGTCAAAAGCGAGTTCGACGCTCCGGCCCCGGCTGGGAGAGGAACCCACGAAAGCCGTCATCGGAGGGTTCGACGCGAACCTCCAGTACGAGCCTCAGTTTCTGACGTCTTTGGTGAACCTCCTTCCGCTGGTGGAAACCGACGCGAAAAGCTCGTTCGGCGTGAACGGCGGGTTGGCGTTCAGCTTTCCCGATCCAAACACACGGGGCGAGGCGTTCATCGACGACATGGAGGGCGTTGAAGACTCCGACGTGTTCTCTCTCATACGGAGAAGCTGGTACCCAGCGAGCCCTCCGGTCGATCCTGACGACCCGATCGCGACCCTTCCTGCGGACAAAAGGGAGAACACCTTCTGGTACAATATCGAGCCCGACCTCGGCGTCCACCGCCGTGATCTCAACCCCGACCTCGACGAGAGGGAAAGCACCCTGGTGCCATCGCTCGACATCGAATTCGGATCCATCCCGGAGGACTCGACGGCGTGGGGTGGCGTCATGACCGGTTTCCGGGGGGGGATCGACTTGTCCCAGGGGCAGTTCATCGAGTTTTGGGTCAACGATTTTCGACCCGACGCGAACGAGCGCAAAGGGACCCTCCACATCGACCTCGGTTTCATCGACGAAGATTTTTATCAACCCGACGTGTTCCCGCCGAAGTTCAACAACGAAGACGCCAACCGCGACGGGTTCACGATCGGGGGGGCGAACAACGAGGACACCGGGCTCGACGGAATCCTCACCGGCCAAACGGGCGACGACCCGGATGACGACTACGTCAGCCAGCGAATCCCCGCGGACGGAAACCGATTTACGCACATCAACGGCACCGAAGCGAACGGTCTCCTCGACAGCGAGGACCTCGACGGGTCGGCCCAGTTGGAAACATCGAACGCGTACTTCACGGCTGCGGTGGATCTGTCGGACAGCGCCATCACGGATATCCGGCGGGATTTTCCGTCTTTCTCCGACTTCACCGACGAACTCGACAGCTGGCGTTACTACAGGTTGGAGCTCTCCGACTTCGCCGAGATCAAGAAGGACGGGCGCCCTGTGATCGAGCAGATCAAGCACGCGAGGATTTGGCTCACGGATATCGGCGAAACGGTCAGTTCGAAACGAAAACGGCTTCAAATCGCCGACTTCAAGGTCGTGGGAAACCGGTGGGAGAAAGACGGAATACGCTCCCTGGCCGATAGTTTCATCGTTCTCCCCGATACGCTGGGCCCGAGATTCGCTCTCGGTGTGATCAGCAACAAAACGGATCCGGCCAAGTACCATCCTCCGATCCAGCCGAACGTCCAGAACGAGATCGCCGAAAAAGAACAGTCGCTCCTCGTCAAGTACGATGACATAGAGGCGGGGATGGGATTGCGGGTCCTCAAGCGTTTCGCGGGAACCGGCCTGGATTTGTCCACCACCTACGGCGATCTGAGCTTTTTCGTCCACACGGACAAGCTCGACCCCGATCTCGAATACTTCTTCAGGCTGGGGTTCGACAGTGTCTCTTACTATGAAGTGAACGTTCCGCTCACCTCGCAGTTTTTCGGCGGAGGCAACTGGGCGAGGGTCGTCGTCGAACTCAACGCGCTGACGGGTCTCAAGCTCCTTCCGGCGGACTCGGTCGTCACCGGCAGTGCCCGAGATCTCGCCGATCCGAACATCGTGTACGAAACCCGGATGGTCGGCGGTCCGAGCCTTTTCAACGTGCGGTTTCTTTTCGCCGGTCTTCGCAACAAGAGCGATCGAACGGTGAGCGGCGAGTTGTGGATCGACGACATCTTCCTGGGAAACCGCAGCAAGAACGTCGATAGCGCGCAACGTTTCGCCGGTTCGGTCAGCATGGGAAATGTTCTCAACCTCAGCGGGAGCTGGACGCGGACGGGGCCGGACTATGTGCCCTTCGGGCAGAAGGGAGGTTCTGCGACGGACACGCGGTCGGTATCGCTGAACGCGAAGACGAACGTTGAGTACTTCGTTCCCTTGTTTGGATTCAGCATTCCGGTCACGGGGAGCTACGCCCGGAACACGAACGCGCCCAAATTCGTGCCCAACAGCGACACGGAGGTCACGGGCAAGGCGATGCAGGACAGCATGAGGAGCGAGAGCGTGTCGCGGGGGTTCAGCACCACGATCACACGGACCGGCTCCAAAAACTCGCTTCTCGTGTACACGTTCGACAAGCTCAAGGCAAACTATTCGATGAGCCAGGCGATGCAGAAAACGCCGTCGTCGGCGGACACGACCCTGACGATGAACGGAACTCTCGACTATTCGATCACGTTCGGCGCCAAACACAGGATCCGTCTGTTCAAAAACTTTGGCATCCGCTACTGCCCCAACTCGTTCAACTACCGGATCAACGCTCAACGGACGGAAGGTACACGGTACCGGGCTGTGGGCGGCGTTTTCGTGCCGGATCCTCCAATCTGGAACGCCGGCTTGACCAACTCAGGCAGCATCGCGTATGTACCTGTTCCATCGCTTACCTCATCCTTCAGGATTCAGACGGAAAGGGATCTCAAGCTTCCTCACGAGAAGTTCGGCGTCGACATCGGTCAGGAAGTCAATCGGAGCCACTCGTTCCAAGCGAACTACAAACCGCCTCCCATCTGGCTCATCCGGGCGTTTTCTCCGGACTTGAACTACAGCACCGGTTATCGCGAGGATTCGAGCCCGAATGTCCAGAAACCCGGGGATCCCTACGGGGTGCGGAACGTCTCCGCAACCAGGGAGGCCAGCGTCAAACTCGGTTTCAATCTCGGGGGTTATCTAGGAAAGGTGTTCGGAGCGGTGGGGCTCCTCGACGAGGACGCGAAGAGCCGTGAGGATCAACGGGCTCGAGGCGGCCCCGAGACAAAGAGCGAGCGGCAACCTGCGTCGGAGGAGGCGGGGGGTGAGGTGAAGCCTGAAGCGACGCCTGGGGTGAAGCCTGAGGAAGCGGGCTCTCCGTCCACGACGGACTCGACCGCAGCGCAGCCCAAACGGAAGGCGGACCCCCTGACCGCGGTGAGAAAGGTCGCCGATGTGTTGAGCAGCATACGGAAGATAAACGCCTCCTTTCAACAAGGGCAACAGAACAGCTACTCGCGAATACCCGGGGCGCCCTCTCTCGCCTATCAGTTCGGGTTGACCACCGGCAGCGGGGTTGTCTACCAGGGCACACCCTACGACGAGCCGGAGCGAGTCTCGGAGACCCTGCGGATGTCGATGGACTCCGGCGTCCAGGTGACGCGCAATATCGACGTGGCGGGACGGTTTGGCCGTTCGACGGGCATGACGACGTTCCGGGCAAGCCAGGTGCAAACGAGGTCCACGACGTGGCCCGACCTCAGCGTGAGCTGGAAAGGGCTCGAGACCTTCGGTCCCTTTCGCGGGCTTTTCAACAGCGCGAGCGCGACGATGACCTACAACAAATCGAAACAGGAAACGGGGAGGAGCGGTGCGGTCGAAACGATACGTCAGACCACTAACCTCACCCCGTCGGTTGTTTTCCAGTGGAAGAACGCGATTCAGAGTGCCGTGGGCGTCCAGTACGGCAAGGATCTCAGCGACACCCGAGGATCGGTCACCGAAAACTCGAACCTGAGCGTCGCCCTGGATATGAAGTACACGTTCACGGCGGGCAAAGCGCTGAGCGTCCCTCTGCCGTTCTTGAAGAATCGGACGCTAAAGAGTAGACTCGACACCAGCGTGAGCGCCGGGTACAGTAAGACCGGTGGACGGCGTTCCGCGGGCGAACCCGGCCGGTTCGTCACGGTGCCGGGTACGACGTCGATCAAACTCTCGCCGCGGGTCGCTTACAACTTCACGACGGCGCTGAATGGTTCTTTCTTTGTCGACATCTCGAGGTCGCATAATGATGCGTCTGATCAAACGACCACTATCGTCCGTGTGGGACTCACCGCCACCTTCGCGTTCTAGGAGGGTGGGGAGTCTTTTTCTCTGCGTCGCCGTTTTTGCGGCGGTGCTCCTCGGGTGCGGTCGGAGCGAGAAGACACCCGAGTTCACAGGCGAGGCCGCCTGGCGCTACCTCAAGAAGCAGTGCGGCTTCGGCGCCCGGCCCCCGGGTACGGCCGCGCACGACAAGACGGTCCGGCTGATCGCGGATCATCTCAAAAACCGGGGAGCGGAAGTGACGCTTCAACGATTTACGCGGGGTGACCCGTACTCCGACCGGTCGTTGGTGTTCACCAACATCATCGGGAGCTTTTCCCCCGATCGAAAGAAGCGCGTTCTTCTGGCGGCGCATTTCGACACGCGGCCTTGGGCCGACCGGGAAGAAACGGACAGTCTTCGCAGCGTTCCGATCATCGGCGCCAACGACGGGGCGAGCGGAGTGGCCATTCTCATGGAGGTCGCTGATCTTTTTGAGGTCGGGATGCCCAAAGAGGTTGGGGTCGACCTCGTGTTTTTCGACGGCGAAGACTACGGAAAGGAAGGCGATCTCGAACACTATCTCATCGGCTCCAAATACTTCGCCGCCAATTTGGGCGGGTACCGGCCGGTGTTCGCGATCGTCCTCGACATGGTTGGGGCGGCCGACGCCCGGATCCAGAAGGAGAGCAATTCCCTGGCGGGGGCTCCCGAGATCACCGATGAAATCTTCAGACGCGCCGAAGCCCTTGGGCTCGGCATTTTCACACCCCGCCGCGGCGACTCCATATACGACGACCACATCCCGTTGCTGCTGGCGGGAATACCCTCGGTCGACCTCATTGGTTATCCGTACCGCTACTGGCACACCCTCGGGGACACGCCGGACAAGTGCTCGAAAGGTACCCTCCGGGAGGTCGGGATTCTCGTGGTCGACGTTCTCTACCACTTTTCTTTCTAACTTTTGCTTGCAACCCGACTGCGTTTCTGCTATTTAGAAACAGGTGTGTTCGAGTGGGCGTGGGGGCCCACTTTTTTGTTACCCCATTCGGCGCCGGCAGCGACACCCCTCGAGCCGCCTCCCCATCGGGTGTGATCCTTATGAACAACACTGAACTGGAGAAGGTGGTAGCGCCCGAGGTGGAAGCATTGGGCTTCGAGTGCGTCAAACTGGAAGTCGTGGGAAGCTCCCGGAGCCCCATCGTGCGGATTTTTATCGACAGAGACGGCGGCGTGAGCATCAAACACTGCGTCATGGTGAGCCGTTCCATCGGTCTGGTGCTCGATGGTCTCGATCCGTTTCCCGGCCGCTACCTGCTGGAGGTTTCATCACCGGGTAACAACAGGCCGCTCACAAAAGAGGAACACTTCGTGCGGTTCGCCGGGCGCGAGGCTCGCGTTCAGTGCGAGGGTCCGGAGTCGGGGAAAAAGACGTATACAGGGCTTATCCATTCATGTATAAATGGGTTGCTGGTGTTGCGCACGGAAGAGGGAGAGAGCGTCATAACACTCTCTGAGGTCGTCAAAGCCAATCTCTGCCTGCAGGAATACAAGATCGACAAGAAACAGAAGCAGTTCAGAAAAACCAAGGACGGCGAGAAATGAACGTTCAGTTCGCAGAAGCCTTCAACGACCTCATCCGTGAAAAGCGCATCGACAAGAAACTCCTGATGGAGACTCTCGCCGCCGGTTTTACGTCCGCGGTGAAGAAGAAGCTTGGGGCTGCCGCGGAAGTCGAAGTCGCGGAGGATGGAAAGGGGAACATCGAACTATACCTGCTCAAGGCGGTGGTCGAGAAGGTGGAGAACCCCGCGTCGGAGATTTCCGTCGAGGAGGCCCACGAATTCGATGAGGAAGCCGAGGCGGGGGACGTTGTCAAGATGTACATGCCGTTTACCGACTTCGGCCGGAACGCGATCCAGATCGCCAAGCAGATCCTCACGCAAAAAATCCGCGAGTTCGAGAGGGATCGGACGTACGAGGAGTACAAAAACAGGATCGGAGACATCGTGTCCGGCTCCGTGCAGCAGATCGACCGGAACGGGATCCTCATCAATCTCGGCAACGCCGAGGCGACGATGCCGAAGAAGGAACAGATCCGGCGCGAGCGGTACAATCAGGGTTCGTCCATACGGGCGTGCATCATAAAGGTGGACAAGGAGGCCAAAGGGCCCATGGTCACCGTGTCGCGGACAAGCCCCGAGTTTCTGAAGAAGCTTTTCGCTCAGGAAGTGCCCGAGATTTACGAGGGGATCATCGACGTCAAGAGCGTGGCCCGCGAGGCGGGCGGTCGGTCGAAGGTCGCTGTCTACTCGCGGGACGACCGCGTTGACGCCGTTGGGGCGTGTGTGGGTATGAAAGGCTCCCGCGTCCAGGCGGTGGTGAACGAGCTGAGCGGCGAGCGGATCGACATCGTCCCGTGGAACGACGACATCTCCGCCTTTGTGAGCCGTGCGCTCTCTCCGGCCAAGGTCTCGTCGGTGAGGGCGTATTCGGAGAGAAAGACGGTCCTCGTGTCTGTCGAGGAAGACCAGCTCTCCCTCGCAATTGGGAAAGAAGGTCAAAACGTACGACTTGCGTCGAAGCTCACCGGCTGGCAGATCGATCTCACGACCACGAGGGAGCTCGAGCAGCGCGAGCGTCTGCAGGAGCATCTCACCATGATCGTCGAGGAGATGGTCGGTGTCACACCCAGAATCGCGGAGAAACTCAAATCGGCCGGGATCACCACCGTCCAGAAGCTGGTGAAGACTCCCGATGACGATCTCCTCGCGATCCCCGGGCTCGGACCCAAGACGGTGACCAAACTGAAACAAACCGCGGTGGGCACGATACAGGAGCTCGAAAAGGCCCTCGTCGAGCTGATGGGCAAGGAGAACGAGGAGAGGCGGCGGGCGAAAGAGAAGGAGAAACCGCTCTTCGACGAGTCCGTTCATGGTCCGGAGAAGAAGCAGCGTAAGGAAAAAATCACCGAAGAGACTCTTTTTGCCGAAACCGTAGAAGAGGAGGAGACGGCGAAGGAACCGGAAGGAGCGAGTCAAGACGCGGCGGAGAAGTCCGAAGGGACGGGCAACGGCGCGGGTGCCGAACCAGCGGGCTCGGAGGAACGTTCCCACGAGGGGGACGGGACCTAGAGGAGAGCGAGTCGCGCGTTTTACGGAGCGAACTGGATGCGAATTTACGAGCTTGCCAAACAACTGAATGCGAAGAGCGAGGTTCTCGTCGATCTCTTGCTGATCGCCGGCTTTGAAATCAAAGGTCACATGAGCCGCCTCGACGACAAGATGCTCGTCGAGATTAGCGAGCACTTCAAGCTCCCGCCCGATCTGACCAAGCGGGCGAAACAGGCCAAGGTGGCCATCGCCAAAAAAGAGGCGGAAGAGGCCAAGGCGGGGACGGCGAAAACCGCCAAGGTGGTCAAGGCAAAGGTCGCCCCCAGGATCGTCGGAAAGGTGATCCGGAAGGCCAGACCCGCCCCGCCGCCGGAAGAAGAAAAGAAAGCGGCGGAAGAACCGGTCGAGAAAGTCGTGGCGGCAAAGGCCGAACTGAAGGCGAAACCGGCCGAACCCCAAATGACCGAACCGGTCAAGCCAAAGCCCGAAGAAATCCACCCGGCCAGGGCCGGGACAAAGCCCGAGCCGAAGCCCGAAACGTCCGCACCCGCGAGGGCGGAACCCCCCGCTCATCCCGCCGTCGCTGAAGCCAAGGTGAAACCGACGATCGAAGCGGGCGGCCCTCACAAAATTGTTTCCAAACCCGCGGAGAAACTCCTCCGGCCACTCAACGCTCCCAGGGAGCCGGCGAGAGTCGAAGAGCGTCCCAAACTGCCGTACAAAAAGGCGGAACGTCCGAAGATACGGATCATCGACCAGGCGGTCGACGACACGTTGATCGTTCCTACTGCGCGCAAGCCAAAGGTCGGAAAGAAAAGAGACGTCGTAGACGTCGAAGCGCAGCAGAAAGCGGTGAGAGAGAGCGTTCGCCGCACGCTCGCCAGGATCGAGACGACGCGGAAAACGAAGCGGCGCAAGGGCAAACTGCAAGAAGAGGGAATCGCGGTCGAGAAACCGGTGCAGGTTATGGAGGGGATGACGGTGAGGGAGCTCGCCGCGACCTTCAAACTCGATGCGAACGAAATCATCAAGAAATGCTTCGAGCTGGGTCTTCCCATCACGATCAATCAGATTCTCGAGAAAGATACGATCGAGCTCCTCGCCGAAGATCTGGCGAAGGTCGTCGAATTCGCCACCGACGAGTTCGGTACCCTTCTCACGCCCGAAAGAGAAATAGACACCACCCGGCTCAAACCGAGAGCCCCGATCGTGACGATCATGGGGCACGTCGATCACGGGAAGACGTCGATTCTGGACTACATCCGGCACACGAAGGTCGCTGCGGGTGAGGCAGGCGGCATCACGCAGCACGTCGGGGCCTACGAGGTGGAGACTCCGGCGGGGAAGATCACGTTCGTCGACACGCCGGGTCACGAAGCGTTTACGTCGATGCGCGCGCGGGGTGCCCAGGTCACCGACATCGTGATTCTCGTCGTCGCCGCCGATGACGGCGTGATGCCGCAGACCGTCGAGGCGATCAATCACGCGAAGGACGCCGGTGTGCTCATCATGGTCGCGGTCAACAAGATCGACCTCGCCACGGCGAAGCCGCTCCAGGTGAAGAAACAGCTTGCCGAAATGGGGATCATGGCGGAGGAGTACGGCGGTGATGTCATCATGGTCGAAGTCTCCGCCCGAACGGGTGAAGGGATCGACAAGCTCCTGGAGATGATTCTCCTCCAGGCGGACGTGATGGAGCTCAAAGCGGACAGCGAAGCGTCGGGTCGCGGCGTGGCGATCGAGGTGAGAAAAGAGGAGGGGAGGGGCATCCTCTGCACGACGCTCGTGACCCAGGGGAGCCTTCGTGTGGGCGACGTGTTTGTCATCGGTCATCACTACGGAAAAATCCGCGCGCTTTTCGATTATCGAGGCCGCACGGTGAAAGAAGCGCCCCCCTCGATGCCGGTTGTCGTGCTGGGGTGCAATGGGCTCCCGCAGGCCGGGGACAGGCTCACAGTGGTTGCCGAAGAGAGGGAGGCACGGGAGCTGAGCGTCCGGCGCCAGATCACCGCCAAGGAACGCGAGAGGAGAGCGGCGAAGAAACTCACGCTCGAAGAACTCTACACCCAGATCGCGCAAGGCGCCGTCAAGGAGCTGAGGCTGATCGTCAAAGCCGACACGAACGGCTCCATCGAGGCGCTGGGCGAGAGTCTCTCGAGGCTGTCGGTGGAAAACATCGGCGTCAAGATTATCCACGCCGGCGTCGGCGTGGTGAACGAATCCGATGTCCTTCTTGCAGACACGTCGGACGCGATCGTTATCGCGTTCAACGTCAAGGTCGCGCCGAAGGCGCTGGAGCTCGCGGAAAGCCAGAGCATCGAGATACGGAGTTATGAGATCATCTACGAGTGCATATCCCAAGTCGAAAAGGCGCTCCAGGGGATGCTCGAACCCGAGAAAGTGGAGCGCGTTCTGGGGAGGGCCGCTGTCCGGCAGGTGTTCAGGATCTCGAGGCTGGGGCTCGTGGCCGGGTGCTACGTCGTGGAAGGTTCAATCACGCGAAACGCTTCCGTCAGGGTTTTGCGCGACGAGGAAATCATCTACGAGGGGAGGATCGCGTCTTTGAAGCGCTTCCAAGACGATGCCAGGGAGGTGCAAAAGGACTTCGAGTGTGGGATTGGAATCGCCGGGGTCGCGGGTCTCCAGGAAGGTGATGTTATCGAAGCGTACGTAGTGGAAGAGAAAGCCAAGGTCTTTTGATCCCCTTTGGACTGATTTGATTCGCCGAATCAAATCATGGTAGTCAAGCTTCTTACGATAGATATTCACCTGCCAGGTCGTTCTTCTTTGAAAGAGAAGCGCTTCGTACTGTCCAGTGTGAAATCGAAGCTCCGCCGGCAGTTCAACGTGGCCGTTTCGGAGATCGACCACCACGACAAATGGCAACGGACTTGTCTGGGCGTTGTCACCGTAGGCGTCGACGGGCCGGCCGTCGAGGCGACGTGCAGCCGCGTGCTCAAGTTCCTCGAGAGGGACCCCCGGCTGGAGATTCTTGATTGGACCCAGGAGATCCGCTGAAGGAAGGCAGAGGGCGATGGTGCGATCGTACCGCAAAGAGAGGCTCGGCGAGCGGATCAAGGAACTGATCGGCGAGCTCGTACTGAACCAGACAAAGGACCCCCGCATCGGTCTGGTCACAATAACGTCCGTGCAAGTGGCGCCCGATTTCACTGCGGCGAAAGTGTACTTCACCGTCATGGGCGACGATGCGGTCCGCGCGGAAACCCGCAAGGGTCTTGAGAGCGCGAAGAATTTTCTCAAGAAAACTGTCGGACGCGAGCTCAAACTCCGGCAGGTTCCCGATCTGCGTTTTGAGTACGACGACGCTCTCGATCGCGCCATGCGCATCGAGGAGATGATCGAAGGGATACGCAGGGACGAGAAGAAAGAAGATACGGATCAGTGAGAGATGGGGTGTTCCCGACTTTTCGCGCCCGTGGCCGACAGGACCCGAGCGAATGTGAGTCGCAGACAACCGCGCGTGACGACCAGCAGTCGGGTTGGAGGGCCTTCGCGGACCCTCGCTCCACTTCGCTCGGCTTCCCGCCTGACGGCGGGCGATCCTCGCTCGTTCCCGCGAAAGGGTCCGCGAAGGCCCTCCAACCCGACTGCAGCCAACGCATACACGACCATGAACGAATTCGACAATAAGATCTTCGTCATCGACAAGAAAAGCGGGCCGACCTCGTTCGATGTCGTGGAGGCGTTCAGGGACGTCATGGGACTGCGGCGGGTCGGCCACGCGGGGACGCTCGATCCGCTTGCGGGGGGCGTGTTGTTGTTGTGCGCGGGTACCGCGACGCGGGTCGTCGAACATTTCGTCGATTTGAGCAAGTGGTACGAATTCGACGTACGGTTGGGTGAGGGGACGACGACGCTCGACGCCGAGGAAGAGGTCACGTCTCGTGTGCCGTGCCCCGACCTCACGCGCGAGGAATTGCTCGATGCCACGAGAAGCTTTGTCGGCGAGATCATCCTCGAGCCGCCGGCGTATTCCGCGATCAAGAAGAACGGCAGACGGCTCTACGAACTGGCGCGCGCGGGCGAGGTCCCCAAGGTCGAAGGCAAGAAAGTAACAATCTATTCGTTCGAGATCACCGGGGTCGATCTGCCCGTGGTCGGGTTCCGGCTCTGCTGTTCGCGTGGGACATACGTGCGGGCGCTGGCGCGGGATTTCGGGGCGCGTTTCGGGCTGCCTTGCCACATACGGAATCTCGTGCGTACGGCGGTGGGTCCATTTCGTGTCGAAGACGGGTTCCCGAGCGATCGGGTCTTCCGGGGCGATGTGGGCGGGCTCAAGGGCATCGATTTGTCGGACGCTCTCGGCTTCCTCCCCGCGATCGTGCTCAGCGGGGACGCCAAGCGCGGTCTCATGAACGGTGTGATTCCCGGCCAGTCCGGCGTAGTGAGAACGATCGGGTCCCCCACGGACGCGCGGGCGCTCCGGATTCTCGATGAAACAGGCGTATTGCTCGCCGTGGGCAAACGGGCGGAGGGCCCTGAGAGGAACCGTCTCGCGTGGGTGGATTCGTACCGGCTGCTCGTGGACCAACGAGGGGGGAGCGCTTGATGGCAACACCGAAGATTGCTCGTTCGCTCGAGCAGGTCCGTGTCATGGCTCCCAGAAACAGCGCCGTCACCCTGGGTGTTTTCGACGGTGTCCACCTGGGTCACCGGGAGGTCATGAAGGAGCTTCTCCACGCCAGGAAGCTGCCGGGAATCGATCAGTGTCATCTCGTTACGTTCGATCCTCACCCGTTGGTCGTCACGCACTCCAAGATGATGCCGCCGATGCTCACCACGATCGAGGAGCGGATCGCGCTACTGTCCCGGTACGATCTCGACGGAATTCTCGTGTTGAAGTTCGACGACCAGCTCGCCGACGTGGATTACCGGGAGTTTCTCGACAGGTACCTCATCCGGCCCTTCGACATGAAGCATTTCGTTCTGGGGTACGACTGCCACTTCGGCAGGAACCGCGAGGGAAGCCCGGACCGCATGCAGCGCGAAGCGCCAAAGCTGGGTTTCTCGGTGAGCGTTATCCCGGCATTCGAGTTGGGCGAAGAGATCATCTCGAGCACGCGGATCAGGAACGCCCTAATCGAAGGGAACCTCGACAAGGCGAACGCGTTGCTCGGGCATCCGTATGTGCTGTCTGGCCGGATCGTCGAGGGGCACGGCCAGGGACGCCAGCTCGGTTTTCCCACGGCGAACCTCATGATCGCCGATCCTTTCAAGCTCTGGCCTCCCCGCGGCGTCTACGCCGTGCGGGCCGAGTCGGAGAATCGTCTTTACGACGGGATGATGAACATCGGCCGGGCGCCGACAATGAAAACCCTCCCCGAGGAGGCGCGGGAAGCCGAAGTTCACCTCTTCGATTTCGAGGGGAATCTGTACGGCAAGAGTCTTTTCGTCTACTGTTACGCCTACCTGAGAAAAGAACAGGAGTTCGCTTCTCCCGCGGAACTGGCGCGGCAGCTCGACAGAGACCGGATCGAGGCGATCAAACGTCTCGGCGCGCAGGGGGTGAGCCGGAACCGTCACGCGGGCGGCCCGGCGGGGTCGGGACGGGGGGACAACGGGGAGAGCGGGTGGGGGTGACCGGCCCTCGGGGCCGCGGGCGTTTTGTTCCGATCTTGTGCATAAATATTGCTTTACTCCCGTGGTGTCCTGTGCTAGTTTCTCCGTGACTTTTCAATGTTGCGGCTTGGGCTATCCCCGGTCGAACGGCTTGAGCTGCGGCCATCGTGTCGCGATCTTGTTGAAGGAGGTGCACTGACGATGGCAATCAACGCAGACCAGAAAAAGGAGATCATCGTAAAGTACAAGTTGCACGACCACGACTCTGGCTCTGCAGAAGTCCAGATTGCGTTGCTTACCGAACGAATCCGCCAGCTAACCGAACACTTTCAGGTCCACAAGAAAGACCACTCTTCGCGACGCGGATTGCTCAAACTCGTGGGCCGAAGACGCAAGCTGCTTGATTACCTGAAGAACAAAAAGGTCGAGAGCTATCGGATGCTGATAAAAGAACTGAACCTGCGGAAGTAGACGGTTCTTTTGGCGGTGTCTCCATTTCCCCTCTAATCGTGGCAGGTTTGTATGACAACGATCACATCTGTGGTTAACGGGATCGAGTTTTCGATCGAAACCGGTCGAATGGCAAAACAGGCCGACGCGGCCGTTCTGGTTCGACACGGCGATACAGTCGTTCTCGTCACGGTGGTGGCGAGCCACACCCCGAGCGACAAGGACTTCCAGCCGCTCTTCGTCGAGTACCGGGAGAAACTCTACGCGGCGGGAAGGATACCCGGCGGTTTCTTCAAGAGAGAAGGCCGCCCCGGGGAGAAAGAGACCCTGGCGGCGCGGATGATCGACCGTCCGGTCCGCCCGTTGTTTTCCAAAGATTTCGCGTTCGAGACTCAGATCGTCGCTCAAGTGTTGAGCTACGACGGGCAAAACCAGCCCGACGTGCTGGGGATCGTCGGAGCCTCGGCGGCCCTCGCCATCTCAGACATTCCTTTCCCCGACGTGATATCTGGTGTTCACGTGGCAAGGATCGATGGGGAGTTCGTGGTGAACGCTCAAGCGCAGGCGATGGAGAAGAGTGATATCGATATCGTCGTCGCCGGTTCGGATGGCGCGGTGATCATGGTGGAGGGGGGCGCAAACGAAGTCTCGGAGAGCGACATCCTCCGCGCGGTGTTCGTGGGGCACGAGGAAATCAAACGTCTCAACGCGCTTCAACGCGAGCTCGTCCGGCAGGCGGGACCCAAGGAGAAACGACCGATCCCCCAGCCGAAGGTCATCGAGGCCCTGGACGGTGCGATCGAGACGAAGTATCTCGGATCGGTCAAGCAGACCCTCCGCATCAAAGGAAAGATGGACCGTAAAAACGCCCTTGACGCCGTGCTCGACGACGCGCTCAAGACGTTCGCGGAACAGTACCCCGAACACAAGGTTTACATAGCGCGGCGGATCGAGGAGATCGAGAAGAGAGAGATGCGGCGGATGATTCTCGGCGAGGGTATCCGCGTCGACGGCAGAGGATGGAACGACATCCGCGACATCAGTTGCGAGATCGGCGTCCTCCCGCGGACTCACGGCTCCGCGTTGTTCACGCGGGGCGAAACTCAGAGCCTGGTGGCGCTCACGCTGGGAACCGGGCAGGATGAGCAGATGCTCGACACGATCGAGGGGGAAAGCTGGAAGCGTTACATGCTTCATTATAACTTCCCGTCTTTCAGCGTCGGCGAAGTGGGGCCGTTCCGCGGCCCGGGGCGGCGCGAAATCGGGCACGGGGCGCTGGCCGAACGGGCTCTCAAGCCCATGGTCCCCTCGGAAGAGAATTTTCCATACACAGTCCGGATCGTATCCGACATCCTCGAGTCGAACGGCTCGAGCTCGATGGCGACGGTGTGCGGGGGAAGCCTTGCCCTGATGGACGCCGGTGTCCCCATCGGGAAGGCCGTCGCGGGGATTGCGATGGGTCTCGTGATCGAGGGTGGCCGGGTGGCCGTTCTGAGCGATATCGTCGGGGTCGAGGACCATCTGGGCGACATGGACTTCAAAGTGACCGGCACGGACCGGGGGATCACCGCGTTTCAAATGGACGTCAAGACGGCCGGCGTGACCGAGGACATTCTCCGAAGGGCTCTCGATCAGGCCAAACAGGGACGCGAGCACATTCTCGGGATCATGAACCGGACGATTTCCAAACCTCGCGATGAGATATCGCCGTTCGCCCCGAAGATCACGATGATCAAGATCCCCGTCGACAAGATCCGCGAGATCATCGGCCCGGGGGGCAAGATCATCCGCGGGATCCAAAACGAGTCCGGAGCGACGATTGAGGTCGAGGACGACGGTACGGTGAAAATCGCAGCCGTCGACAAGAAGTCGAGCGACATCGCTCTGAAGCGGATCCAGGAGATCACCGCCGAGGCGGAAGTGGGGCGCGTGTACGAGGGTGTCGTGAAAAGCGTCGTCAATTTCGGGGCCTTCGTGGAAATTCTCCCGGGCAGAGACGGTCTTCTCCACATCTCAGAAATCGCGCACCACCGCATCGAGAGGGTCGAGGACGTCCTCAAAGTCGGCGACGTCGTCCGCGTCAAGGTGGTCGAGGTCAGCGGTGACGGCAAGATCCGGCTGAGCAAGAAGGTGCTCGAAGAGGCCCCGCCGGGCGACGAGAGCCACTCGCGCAGGCCTCGCAGAAACTAGATCCTCCGATGATCGCCACTTCTTCACGGTCTCCACGGGTCAAGAGGTACGTGGGCGACAACGGGGCAACTGTCCTGCACGAGGACAACCCCATTTCGCGCGCGTTCTGTATCGGCGTGTGGGTGAAAACTGGTTCGCGGGACGAAGCCGACGGTGAAGAGGGCCTGAGCCACTTCCTCGAGCACATGCTCTTCAAGGGAACGCGGAAAAGATCCGCGCTCGAGATTTCCCAGTCGCTCGAGAAGGTCGGCGGCTCACTCGACGCGTTTACGACCAAAGAACAGATCTGCGTCCACGCCCAAATTCTTCGCGATCATGCGGACCTCGCCGTCGACATCCTGGACGACATGTTTCTCAACTCGACGTTCGCGCCCGATCAGATTGAGCTGGAGAAAGAGGTCGTCCTCGGTGAGATCCGTGACGTGATGGATGCTCCGGACGATATAATCCACGATCTCTTTGCCTCCGAGGTTTTCCCGGGGCACCCGCTCGGCAGACCGATTCTCGGCACTCCCCGTTCAGTAGCCGCGTTCGACCGCCGCGCGCTGGTGCGGTTCTCTCGCAGGCACCTGCGGGCGGGCAATATCGTGGTCTCGATCTTCGGCTCGCTCGACAGACGGATCCTTCGGATGGTTTGCGACAAGGCATTCCGTTTTCGCGAGGGATCGGCCAGGTCCTCGGGCGTGGGCGTGGGCCGGTACCGGCCGGTGAGGCGGCACCACAGGCGGAAACTCCACCACCAGCACATCTGCATCGGCGGACGCGCGTGTTCATACCTCGACAACAAGCGGTATCCTCTCACGGTGTTGACGACCCTCTTCGGCGGCGGGATGAGCTCGAGATTGTTCCAGCGGATCCGCGAGGAGCTCGGGTTCGCGTACTCGGTCTACACGTACGCCGAGTCCGCCAAAGACACGGGGGTCGTGGTTACCTATATGGCGGTCAAACCGGCGAACACCGGCGCGGCGGTGGACGAGGTTTTTCGCGAGATCGAGAAGATCGAGAACGGGGACATCCGCGAGGATGAACTCCGCGACACGAAGGAGCAACTCAAGGGCAGGATACTGCTCGGCCTCGAAACGTCGACGGCAAAGATGATGCGAAACGCGCGCAACGAGATCTACTACGGGAGACAGGTGGGCGAAAAGGAGATCATCGACCGGATCGACCGTGTCACGCTCGACGACGTGCTCGAATCGGCTTCCGGGCTCCTCGACGGCGCGAACAACACGATCGTGAGCCTCGGTCCCTCATCCGCCGGGCTAAAAACCAAACGCGTGTGACAATTGTTGGGTTGGAGGGTCGTTGCAGGCCCTCGCTCCGCTTCGCTCGGCTTTCCGGCCTTGCGACCGGACGATCCTCGCTTGCTTCTCTCGCACGCAGCGATTATGTTTCGGACGGCCCCACTTTGATCACTCATCCTCGGCATCGCATCCTCTCGATTCTTCGGCGCTGGCTGTTGAACGGATTGCTCTCCACGTTTGAGGAGGTCCGACATGGTGTCGAGCTGGTTTGTGAAGCGCGCGTCGCTCGCCCTTCTGGGCGGTCTCATCTTTTTGAATTTGACATCCTGCGGCGATGACGGCGTGAGTCCGCGTCACGGCGGGGGCTCCGCGTGGGTGCTACAGGCTCCTTTCCCGACAGGATTGCCTATGTTCGATATCTCCGCCGTCGACGCGACCACCCTGGTGGGTGTCGGCTCCCGGGGCACGATCATCCGGACGGGCGATAAGGGAAAAACCTGGACACTCCCCGTGAGCGGAACCACAGGAGCCCTCAGCGATGTTTTCTTTTTGGATTCGCGGACGGGGTGGGCCGTGGGAGGACAGGTCCTCAAGACGAGGGATGGAGGCCGCACGTGGTGGTGGCAGACGCGGAAACTGGATTACTGGATGAGTCAGGTTCATTTCGTGGATGAAAAAACGGGGTGGGCGGCGACCGGGGAGGACGGTATTCGTAAAACAGCGGATGGGGGCCGGACGTGGGTGTCTCAGAACGTCGGGACGTTGTCCGAACAGGGAGGGGTTTACAGCCTGTTCTTCGCCGACGAGAACACCGGGTGGGCAGTCGGAAACATCTGGCGTGAAAACTCGTCGGACAACAGAATCCTCAAGACTACCGACGGCGGCGCAACGTGGATGGATCGTCAAAGCGGGATTGCGCACTCGCTCGACGGCGTCTTCTTCGTCGATGAGAAGACGGGATGGGTCGTAGGGGGACATTCCGTCCTGGCCACCACGGACGGAGGAGATCACTGGACCGCACAGACTTTTCAGGATCTCCCCGTCGATGTGTGGCTCGGTGGGGTGGTCTTTGAAGACGCACGCAACGGATGGATCGTGGGTTCTGGAGGCGCGGTTCTGACCACCGACGACGGCGGAGCGACGTGGGCGCCGCGCGACGCGGGAACTTCCGTAGATCTTTACGGTGTTTGTTCGCTCGATGCAAACACCGCGTGGGTGGTAGGCGGGGGTCCGTACTTCGCCTCCGGAGGCGCGATTCTTCACACGAACAACGGCGGCTCGACATGGAGTTCCGACGTCGAGGGAACGACCCGCACGCTCTACGAAGTCTCTTTCGCCGACCCGAACACCGGATGGGCCGTCGGTGAGGAGGGAACGATCATCGCCACGCCCGACGGGGGGGAGACCTGGACGCGACAGACGAGCGGGACCGAGACCCGTCTCACCGATGTCTGTTCCGTGGATGCCAACCACGCATGGGCGGTGGGGCAAGAGAATGTGATTCTGGCCACGACTGACGGGGGGGCGACATGGTCGCCCCAGTCGAGCAACACGAATTCGGAGCTCAGCGGTGTATCGTTCGTCGATACGATGAGGGGGTGGGTCGTGGGACGTGACGTGATACTCTCTACGGCCGACGGCGGTCAAGTATGGAATACGTGCTACAGCGCCCCTCTTATTCGGCTTGTTGGAGTCTCATTCGTTGATGCGAACAGGGGTTGGGCCGGCTCGTCATTCGGGTTGGTCCTTTCTACTGCGGACGGGGGGCAGACGTGGTCGTCCCACGCCGTCGATACGAACGTGAATCTGCAGGCGATCTTCTTCGTCGATGAATGGACCGGATGGGTGGTCGGAGCGAAAGTGAACGAGGGAGGCGCGGTCTACGCGACAACCGACGGAGGAGAAACCTGGGTCTCTCAGACGACGGGCGCGCCTAACTATCTGGCAGGTACCTACTTCATCGATGCGAAGACCGGCTGGGTCGTTGGCGATGAAGTCTACGCGACGACCGACGGCGGGGCGACGTGGAAGGCCCAGGACGTTGAACTCAATGGCAAACTTCGAGGCGTGTCATTCGTCGACGCGAACACGGGATGGGTAGCCGGGGATGGCGGCGCGATTCTGAAGACGACGACCGGAGGGTTCTCCCGGTAAGCATTCGACGGGCGGGGATCCTTGCTCGTTCCCCGCCCGTCTGCAATCGAAACCTGCTCGAATCTAACCCAGCGGCAGCTCGCCAAGAGGAAGCCCGAACGCGTCCGCCACTCCGGGGTGGGTCACCTCTCCGTTGTACGTGTTGAAGCCCTTCGCCAGGGCGCCGCTTTTCTTCGCCGCTCCCAGGGGAGTGAGATCCGCCAGTTGGAGAACGTATGGGAGTGTCGCGTTGGTGAGCGCCGCCGTGCTGGTGACGGGAACCGCGCCCGGCATGTTCGCCACGCAGTAGTGAACGACGCCGTCGACGACGAAGATCGGGTCGTCGTGTGTCGTCGCTTTGCTCGTCTCCGCGATTCCGCCCTGGTCGATCGAGACATCGACGATCACGGCGCCCTTCTTCATCTTCTTGAGGTGGTCGCGTTTGATCAGCTTGGGAGCCTTGGCTCCGGCGAGCAACACCGCGCCGATGACCATGTCCGCCCTTTCCAGTTCCTCTTCCGTATTGGCCGCGTTGCCGATGAGTGTGGTGAGGCGGCCGTGATAGATGTCATCGAGATACCGCAGTTTGACGGGGTCGATGTCAATGACGACGACGCGCGCGCCCATCCCCATGGCGATGCGGATCGCGTTTTTCCCCGCCGTGCCTGCGCCCAGAACCAGTACTCGACCCGGTGCGACCCCCGTGACGCCGGAGAGGAGGATCCCCCGGCCGCCGTTCGGAGCCTCCAACGCCCACGTGCCCACCTGTACGGACAGCCGGCCCGCAACCTCGCTCATGGGAATCAGGAGGGGGAGCGAACCATCGGCGAGCTCGATGGTCTCGTACCCGATCCCCGTCACCCGGCGTTTGAGGAGTTCATCGGTCAGACTCCGGTCGGCGGCAAGATGAAGATACGTGAAAAGTATCAACTCCTCGCGAAGACTACGGTACTCGCTCGAGAGCGGTTCCTTGACCTTGACGACCATGTCGGACTTTTCCCAGATTTCCGCTGCAGTCTTGACGATCACGGCGCCCGCAGCCTTGTAATCCGCATCCGGGAATCCGCTGCCCGCTCCCGCCGACGTCTCGATGGAGACCTCGTGCCCGTGTATTCGCGCCGCCCTGACTCCCTCGGGAGTCATTGCCACGCGCGCTTCGTTTGATTTAATCTCACGTGGAATACCGATTCTCATGTACGCCTCCAAATGTGGGGTCTGTTGACACGATGAACGTCCGCATCGACGCCGCGAAAACAATCCGACCGAAAACCCTACCATATCGACGGCTGGGGTTCAAGTCGAACCCTCGGGCCGTTGTGCTCCGTGGATCGTGCGCTGTCGGTGGTATGGCGAGGGACAACGAGGGACGGTGTCTCCACCCGCCCGATCGCAGCGGCGTTGGTTGCGCGTATTCAACCGGGACGGATCGGTGATGATACTCGTCGGCGCAGTCCTCATCCTCCTCGCTCTTCTGTACGTCACGTGGAGAACCCGCTACCGGTATCCGCCCGGGGACGTCCCGCCCGTTCTATGTTTCCACAAATTGTGCCGCCGGTTTTGTATGGAGGGCACGTGGACGACACCCAGCCGTTTTCTCGGCCACATCGATTTCCTCGTGGAAAGGGGATACCGGTTTCTACGAGAGGACGAGTTTTATGACGCGCTCGTCCGCCGCTCTCCCGACCACGCAAGAACGGTTCTCCTCACGTTCGACGACGGTTACGAGGATCTTTACGATATTTTTGTCGAACATCTCGCGCCCCGCGGCATTCCGGTGCTCGTGTTTCTCGTGACGGAATACGCGGGCGAGAAAAACACGTGGGATCTCTCGCTAGGACGGCGGCCGTTCAGACATCTCTCCTGGGAGCAGGTCGCCGAGATGACGGAAAAGGGGGCGAGTTTCGGGTCGCACGGGGCGACCCACATCGATCTCACCCGCGCGCCGCAGCGTGTGGTCGAAGAAGAGGTGGCCGAGTCGCGGCGTGTCCTCGCCGAACGCACGGGGAGGAACGTACGGTCTTTCTCCTACCCGTTTGGCCGGTACAACCCGGCGGTCAGCGAAACCGTCGGGCGGGCCGGCTACGACGGGGCCTTTTCACTCTACCCACGCCACTCCAACGAACGTGTCGACCGGTTCGCGCTCCGCCGTAACGGCGTGTACGTCATCGACACGAACCTCACGCTCCGCTGGAAGCTGGAGCCGACCCCGTTTTTCTGGTTCGAAGAGATGAAGTGCAGGACGATCAACTCGACGGCCCTTCTCACTCCGGTTCTCAAACGATTTTCCGCGGGCCGGGGTAGATGATACCGAACCTCCGCCGATGGTAAAAACGAGAGAGGGCAACGAGCGGTACGACGACGGCGAGATACGCGGGCCAGAAGACTGCGCCGGCCAGGGTGACGATCAACGTGTTCGCCTGGATGAGGAAAGCGCTTACCCCCACCGATTTTCTCACCAGCGGGTACACGGCGATGGGAAGCGACACCCCCGTCACCACGGCGGCAGTGAGGTTTCGAGTCGCGGCTGCGATGACGAACGCCGAGGCGTGAAGCGCCGCGGCCGCGATCGCCGAGGCGCGGGTCCCGATCAGCACGGTCGTGCTCGTCTTCCCCGTTTCGCTGTCACCCGTGAAATCGAGGATCGTCGTGTGGAGGAACGTGGCTCCGACGAGCAGCACGTAGGGCATGGAGGCCCACGCCGCCGCCGCTCGTGACGGATCGAACACGCCAAACCCGAGCACGAAAGCGATCCCGCCGTAACCGATTGCGTTGGCGAGCAGGTCGAAGACCGGGCGCGCGCAGAGCCTCACCGGTGGCAGAGAGTACGCGAACGCCAGCGCGAGTGAGATGACGAGAGGAAGCCTCTCGGCGTGGGAGACCTTGTGGTAAGCGAATGACGCCGCGAGGAACGATAGAACCGCCATTAAAACCAGCGTGCGGGCGGTGAAGATCCCCCTCGAAAGGAAAAGACACTTGTTGTTTCTCTCGTCGGATTCCCTGTCGAAAACCTGGTTGAGGAGATACGCGGTCACGAGAATCGCCGTGAGGCACAACGCGGTGACCGGCGAAGGGATCGCTCCGCGCGGCGACGCGCTCGATGACGCGCTCGACGCCCCGACGAGGTAGAAACTCCACGCGGGGATGAGGATCACGGGGCGCAGGACAAAGAGAAAATCGCATATTCGGAGGATTGCGGCCAAGACTCAAGAGGTTCCAAGACTCAAGAAGTTCGGTGAGGGCGACGCGCGGACTCTCGGACTCTCCGTGACCGGAATGGTCAGAGCAGAATATAACGGTCCCCTCGAGGCGTCAAATAGTATCTGAAGGAGCACTCTTTCGCCCGCTCGAGAAGCGCTTCGGGGACGATCCCGCTGTCTTGAAGATGGGAGAGGTTCGCGGGGTAGGATCCGCGCTCGGCCCGGTAGACCTCGAGGTACCAACGAAGCTCGTCTTCCGTTTGGTTCCATTCTCTCGTGGAACCTTTCGCCCCCGCGTTTCGAGCGGTTTCACCCGCTGCAACTCGACCGGAGAACGGCAGGATGTCCCGTGCGCCCCAGAGTGCACATGCAACGAAGACGAACGTTGCGGCGACGAGTGGGAGCGGATTTGACTTTTGCCTTCCGCGGGACCGTTTTGCAGGGATCCCGGCGTTTTCGAACGTGGGTTCGCGTACCTCGCGTTCTTCGACCTCGATGAGATTGTTTTCTTTGAGCTGCTTGAGGATCTCGAACGTTTCGAAGCGAGGCATCTTTGCGTGCGCAACGAGGTCGTCGATCGTTCTCTCGCCGGCGAGCATCTCGAGGAACGCCGCCTCGTTCGGAGTCAGTTCGTCTCCGCCGCTCGCTCCCGCCCGTTTCTTGACCGTCATCTCACCGTCGGGGAACTCTTTGAGCAGGAGGGGGAATTCGTCGATCCGCCGCATGCTCTCCATGAGCAGACCCTCGACGCCGATGTCTCCGAGGATCTTTACCCCGCTCGTGATCACGGATCCCGGGATGAACCTGTAGCTGCACTGCTCCCAGGTGAGAATATCGTGGACGGTTTCCTGGATGTGGTTCCGGCAGTGCGTCGCGAGTTCCTCTTCGGTGAAAACGCCTTCGGAGAGGATGACCTCCGTGAAGTCCATCTTGGACTGAGTGCTGATATCCGTCAGCCGGGCGATCTTCTCCCTGGAGATGATCCCGTAGCGGGCGAAGTAGTCCTTCAACGGGTCCCTCGCGCCGCGGCGCCTGTCACGGGTGGAGACGATCCTGCCGTCGCGGAAAAACAGATTGATCGAGCTCGACTGCCGCGTGACGGAGAGCATCCCGGATTTTTGCTGGACGGCGATCAGCTGGAGGATCTCCGAGAGACCGAATGCCGCGAGGTTTCCTTCCAGTGACATACCTTCACCTCCGCTACGCGGCGTGAGTGGTTTCCGACTCTTCGCCCACGAGCCCGGGCGTGCGCCCCGCGCTCGACCGGCGGCGCTGGGGTGTGTACGTCGAGCTCGGCTTCGATAGTGCCGAATACGCGTACGCCGCGATGATCCCCGCGGCGGCGGCGAACACCCGCCACAGAGGCGAATGCGCTCCGACCGCGTTGGGATCTCGCAAAACGGATCCGCCGGTGAGCAGGTAGACGACCGAAACAGAGAAGGTGAGCGCGATGAACACGCCCCTCAGGTTGTGTCCATAACAGACATCGCGGACACCGGGCAGCACCATCGATGTGAGCTTCGCCGACTTTCTCCGGCGGACAAGCGCGGTCTGTCGCCTCTGGTGCAGAAGCGCTTCGACAACCTTTTCGGACGACACGGACTCGATGGTCTTCGCGCATTCCCGGCACAGGCTCATGTCCTTCTCGTCGCTGCAGCAGGAGCTGCATGTGAGCTTCCCGCAGTTTGAGCACTGGAACGTCAGCGTCTCCGGGTTGATCAAACGGCAGAGGAGAACGGCGAGCGCCAGAGCGACGAGAACGATCACCGCTCCGGCTCGCCGGGGAAGCCACGGAAAAAGGCCACGACCCTCGGCGGCGCGCTCTTCGCCCATGGACTTCGATTCGGCGATCGCCAGACGCCACAGGTCTTCGTCGGAAAACAGCTTTGGGAGGACGGGTGCGGCGTCGAACGCTTCCTCAGCGTAACGGCTCTTCTCCCGCTCCACCCCGGTCCCAGCGAGTCCAAGCGACCGCGATGCCTCCTTCATGAGGAGCGACTTGATGTAGGCCTGGGCGAGATTGTACTGACAGATCGGATCCGTCGGGTCGATCGTCTCCGCTTTGCGATAGCCCTGGAGGGCCTTCTCGTAGTCGGACTGGAGGAAGTGAACGTTCCCCAGGTTGATGTATCCCATGATCTGATCAGGTCTGAGAGAGAGCGCCTTGAAAAGACGATCCGACGCGTCGTAGTAGCGTTTCTCTTTCATGTACAGCAACCCGAGCGCGAGATTCTTCTCCGTCTCTGTTCCGGGAGCAGGTGTCTGCTCGATCATCTGGACGAGATGTTCATCCGCTCCCACGTTGTTCGCTCTGTCGACGAGCAACGTGAGCGACTTGGGATCGGCGAGTACGGCGGCGAGCCGGACGTGGACGTCGAGCAGACCGGCCACGATGAACGGCGCAACGAGAAGGACGACGAGGACTTTCTCCCGCCGGTACATCGACAACCAGCAAAGCAGGGTGAGGTACGCGAGTGGGATGATCGTGTCCGCGAAGAGCACGACGGGTGAGAGGAGGATCAGGTAGCTGACGAGACGCGCAGCCGTCGCATTGAAACGCCGCCGGAGCCGCTCGCTGAGCTTGTGGGCGACGTAGGGAAGATACTTGATCGAGAACGCGATGCACACCACGAGGTTCAACACGAGCAGCACGTACGCCACCGTCGAGGTTCCGTTGACGGCGAGGATCCTCTGGCTCCTGAACGTCTGCCCGAGCGAGTGGACCCCCTGGATCAGATAGACGGGCGCGTCGGTCTGGAACCGGCTGAACTTCAAACGCGCCAGGGCGAAATAGGCATCGGAATAATCGGGATCGTAGCGGAGCGCCTGGCGAAGATGGTCTTCCGCCTGGTTCTTTTCCCCCTTTGCGGCGAGATCGAGAGCCGACCGGTACTCGAGCTGTGCGAGCACGGGTATCTTCCGGGCACCGCTCGAGACCTGTTCGCGGCGGTACCGGTCGCGGTTGGCCGTCTGATCGGCCGCCGACGAAGGCTCCGGGGCACCGACGAACGCGAGCACAAGAATCGTGCAGAACGCGATTCGCCGCCAACCCATGTGCAGCGCGAACGAGTGTCTTCTCATTGCAGGGATGGTCAATAGGTTCGAAGCACGAAAGTTACTGTCTTTAACTCTTTTGGAGTTAAGGATTTGGGCAAGAATCGTGCCGGTGTCGAGAACCGTCCGGACGTGCCGGTCGCGGAGCAGAAAAGCAGCTGACGGACGCCGGCAACTCCCGTTCAACCAATGAACTAGGCGTGTGGCGCGACGCCGGCGGGTTGAGAGCCCGGCGCCCGCCCGGGCTCGATTTCGGTTTTTGCCTGTTTCGCCCGTTTTGTGGTATCATCGATGGCTCGAAACGAGCCGGGGGCTTGCCCCGACTGGGACTCGTTGTATGTTTGGTGGAGGCATGTTTGGCGGAGAATCGCCGGCTCGGCGGGTTGCCGCAGTACGCAACGATGGGACAGTTATGACCGACAAGAGCTTTGTATATGTCGAAGATCTCTCCTCGCACGTCGGGGAAATGGTGAACCTTCGGGGCTGGGTCTACAACACCCGGTCCAGCGGTAAAGTGCGTTTCCTCATCTTCAGGGACGGGACGGGGTTCGTCCAGGCCGTCGCGGGAAAGAGCGAGCTCGCCGCCGAAGAGTTCGATCTGCTCGCAAACGCCGGACAGGAGTCCAGCGTGGAGATCTCCGGCGTCGTTCGCGAGGACAAACGCGCCCCCGGAGGGTACGAGATCACGCTCCGCGGAATCGCACTCGTTTCGATGGCGGAGGACTATCCCATTGTGCCAAAGGAGCACGGGACGACGTTCCTTCTCGACGAACGGCACTTGTGGCTTCGAAGCAGAAAGCAACACGTGGTCATGAAGGTGAGACATCACGCCATCGTCGCCATACGGGATTTCTTCAACGACCGCGGTTTCTACTGTCTCGACACGCCGATCCTGACGCCCAACGCATGCGAGGGAACGAGCACTCTTTTCGAGACCGACTACTTCGGCGACAAGGCCTATCTGTCGCAGAGCGGGCAGCTCTACAACGAGGCGACGGCGGCGGCCTTCGGCCGTGTGTACTGTTTCGGGCCGACGTTTCGGGCGGAAAAAGCCAAGACGCGGCGTCATCTGACGGAGTTCTGGATGGTCGAGCCCGAGGTCGCATTCGCCACGCTCGATGACATCATCGAGCTGGCCGAGGAGTTCGTCGAATACGTCGTCGCGCGGTGTCTCGAGCGGTGCGGCAAGGAGATCGGAGAAATTCTGGAGCGCGATGTGTCCAAGCTGGAGAAAGTCGCGCGTCCCTTCGAGAGACTCCACTACGAGCAGGCCGTCGAGCTCCTCCATCAAAAAGGGGTGCCGTTCGAGAAGGGGAACGACTTCGGGGCCGGTGATGAGACGGTTCTGAGCGAGTCGTTCGAAAAACCCGTTTTCGTCCATCATTATCCGACGGCCATCAAGGCGTTCTACATGCAGCCGGATCCGGACGACGAAGAGTATTGTCTTTCGGTCGATCTGCTGGCACCCGAAGGGTACGGCGAGATCATCGGCGGCGGCGAGCGCATCCACGACCTCGGACTCCTCGAACGGAGAATCCGCCAACACAATCTTCCGATGGACGCGTTTCGGTGGTACCTCGATCTGCGTCGGTACGGCTCGGTGCCCCACTCCGGTTTCGGCCTCGGCGTCGAGCGTATGGTCGCGTACATCTGCGGGCTCAAACACATCAGGGAAGCGATCCCGTTTCCGCGGACGCTAAACCGTCTGAACCCCTAGGCGGGTGGGTTTCCCGGGTCGCCGGCTCGAATCGCCCCCCTTGCGGCACGAATCCCCCTGGAGGGTCAACTCGGATGCAGAAGCAGAGAGATCTCGTCATACGGGGAGCGAGGGAACACAACCTGAAGAACATCAATCTCAGGCTGCCTCGAAACAAGCTGATCGTCATTACGGGGCTGAGCGGTTCGGGGAAATCGTCGCTCGCTTTCGACACGATCTACGCGGAAGGCCAGAGACGCTATGTCGAGAGCCTCAGCGCCTACGCGAGACAGTTCCTCGGCCAGATGGAGAAGCCGGACGTCGACCGCATCGAGGGGCTGTCTCCCGCCATATCCATCGAACAGAAGACGAGTTCGCGCAACCCGAGGTCGACCGTGGGAACGATGACGGAGATCTACGATTACCTCCGTCTGCTTTTCGCGCGTGTCGGCGAGCCCCACTGCCACAAGTGCGGCCGGGCGATATCGCAGCGATCGCTCGACCAGATCCGGGAAAGCATTTTCTCTCTCCACGAATCGAGCCGGATCATGATCCTCGCGCCCGTCGTCCGCGGGAGAAAAGGGGAGCACCGCAAGATCTTCGAGCAGATACAAAGGGAAGGTTTTGTGAGGGTCCGCGTCGATGGGGACGTTCACGACGTTGAATCCCCGCCGGCTCTCGAGAAACAGAAAAAGCACGACATCGACATCATCGTCGATCGCCTGACCGTTTCGGGCAAGAACGCCAAGAGGATTTCCGATTCGCTCGAAACGGCGAGTCGTTTTTCGGAGGGTCTCGTCGTCGTATCGGTGCCGGGCAAGGGGGACGTTCTCTTCAGCGAACATCTCGCCTGCCCGTACTGCGAGGTGAGCTTCGGCGAGCTCTCCCCGAGGATGTTTTCGTTCAACTCGCCCTACGGGGCGTGCCCGGAGTGCGGGGGGCTCGGCACGAAAATGGAGTTCAACCTCGAGCTCATCGTTCCCGACCGCTCGCTCACGCTCTCCGAAGGGGCGCTCGCCCCGCTCGGGAGGCTCCGGGGCGAATGGGGAAGATCCCAGCTCGCCGCGCTGGGTGATGCATACGGTTTCGATCTCGACACACCGTTTGCATCGCTCGGCAAGAACGCTCAACACACGATCCTCCATGGGACAGAAGAAGAAATCACGATCCGTGTGGAATTGGAGCGGATGAAGGGGGAGTACCGTTCGTCGTACGAGGGGCTCATCCTATGGCTGGGGCGCCGGCACCGCCAGACGAACTCCGAGGCAGTGCGGCGGTGGATCGAATCGTACATGAGCAACGAAGCGTGCTCCGCGTGCGGAGGTTCGCGCCTCAAGCCCGAATCGCTCGCCGTCAAAATCGAAGGGCGAAGCATCGCGGAGTCCTGCGCGCTGAGCGTCAAGGAGGCCCTCCGTTTCTTTTCCGCGCTCGATCTCGCCGGCACCGCGGAGGTGATTGGAGAACCCATCCTCAAGGAAATCACCCACCGCCTCCGGTTTCTCGAGGACGTGGGCCTCGGTTATCTGACGCTCGATCGGAGCGCCACCACACTCGCCGGAGGCGAGGCTCAGCGCTTGAGGCTCGCCACGCAGATCGGATCGAAGCTCATGGGAGTCCTCTACATCCTCGACGAGCCGAGCGTCGGGCTCCATCACAGGGACAACGCGCGTCTCATCCGGACGCTGGAAGAACTCCGCGATCTGGGGAACACGGTGATCGTGATCGAGCACGATCGCGACACGATTCTCGCCGCCGATCACGTCGTCGATCTTGGTCCGGGGGCCGGTGTGGAGGGAGGGCACATCGTGGCCGAAGGAACCGTCGAGGAGATCAGGAAGACCGCGGACAGCCGGACGGGGCGCTACCTCGCACTCCACGGCTCCGACCTGAGGAAGCACGACGCGAGAAAGGGGAACGGGTGCTTCGTCGTCGTCCGCGGGGCGAGGGAAAACAACCTCAAGAACATCGACGTCTCGATACCGCTCGGCGTGTTCACGTGCGTGACCGGCGTGAGCGGTTCGGGGAAGAGCACGCTCATCAACGATATCCTTTTCGTCGGGCTCAAGCGGCATTTTTTTCACGGAAACGCCTTCCCGGGGAAGCACGACACCATCGAGGGGATCGAGCACATCGACAAGGTCATCGGCATCGATCAGTCACCGATCGGCAGGACGCCTCGCTCAAACCCGGCGACGTACACGGGTCTCTTCGCCCCCATACGGGACCTCTTCACCCAGCTCCCGGAAAGCCGCGTCCGCGGGTACAAAGCGGGGCGCTTCAGTTTCAACGTCCCCGGGGGGCGGTGCGAGAAGTGCCAGGGAGACGGTTTGATAAAGGTCGAAATGCACTTCCTCCCGGATGTGTACGTGAAGTGTGAAGCGTGCAAGGGGAGGAGGTACAACCAGGAAACCCTCGAGGTCACGTTCAAAGGAAACAGCATTTCGGACGTGCTCAACATGACCGTGGATGAAGCGTGTGTTCTCTTCGCCAACATTCCCGCGATCAAACGCAAGTTGGAGACGCTGGAGTCGGTCGGACTCGGTTACATCCATCTCGGACAGGCGGCGACGACGCTCTCCGGCGGAGAAGCGCAGCGCGTGAAACTCTCCGCCGAGCTTTCGAAGAAGGGCACGGGAAAAACTCTCTACCTTCTCGATGAGCCCACGACGGGGCTTCACCACGACGACGTTCAGATGCTGCTCGATGTGTTGAACAAACTTGTGGATAAGGGCAACACGGTTGTTGTGATAGAACATAACCCCGATGTAATATTGGCGTCCGATTACATCATCGACCTGGGACCCGAAGGGGGCGAAGAAGGGGGGCGGCTGGTTGCCGCCGGGACGCCCTCCGAGGTGATGGAGTGTGAGAGGTCCTACACCGGCGCGATGCTGAGGGAGATGACCGGCTCGACCAGGCGGGGCGACGGCCGGCGGGTCGTTTGACAACGTGACTGGCGGATGGCGCGCAGCCTGCGAGCGCGGGCGGTGTAAACGGCGGCGGGAGCCGCGGGGCGCGAAACCGCGTCGGGGACGATGTCCCAGCGTCGAGCGTTCTTGACACCATGAGAACCAATGAGCGATACGAAAAAAACACCTCTTTCACGCATCCATGAGTCGTTGGGCGCGAAAATGGTCGAGTTCGCCGGATTTCTGATGCCGGTGAGCTATGGGAGCATTCTCGACGAGCACCGCGCCGTCCGCGAGCGCGCAGGGATCTTCGACGTGAGTCACATGGGCGAGTTTCTCGTCGTGGGGCCTCGCGCACGGGAATTCGTAAACGAAGTGATTACCAACGACTGTTCGAAGCTCGCCCCGGGCGCGCTCCAGTACAGCGTGATGTGCCGTGAAGACGGCACGACGGTCGATGACCTTCTCGTGTTCGCCCTGGGCGAGGAACGCATACTGATGGTCGTCAACGCGGCGAACATCGACAAGGATTTCGAACACGTTTGCACGTTCGACAGACGCGGGGTGAACGTCGAGAATGCGAGCAACGCCTACGGCCTTCTCGCCGTGCAGGGACCGATGACGCGAGAGGTCCTCAAAGCGTGCCCGATCTTCCGGAGCGTCAAGACGCAGATCGACGAGATTCCGTACTACAAAGGGTTTTCCTTCGAGTACGATGGAGACGAAGTGCTCGTATCGCGGACGGGGTACACGGGGGAGCTTGGTTTCGAGATCTTCATCCCTTCGAAGCACGCCCCGGCGTTCTGGGAGAGAATTGTCGAGGCGGGGTCGCCCCACGGGATCCTTCCCATCGGTCTCGGCGCGCGAGATACGCTCCGCTTCGAAGCATCGTACTGCCTCTACGGCCACGAGCTCGACGACAGCACGTCTCCCCTGGAAGCGGGTCTCGGTTGGGTGGTGAAACTCAACAAGCCGTCGTTCCGGGGCATCGACGCTCTTCGCCGGGAGAAGGAGGCGGGGTCGCCGAGAACCCTTTTCGGTTTGGAACTCGAGGGGAGGAACATCGCCCGCCCGGGGTACCGCGTGATCAAAGACGGGGTCGATGTCGGGAAAGTCACGAGCGGTGCGTTCTCGCCCACGCTGCAAAAGAGTCTGTGCATGGCCTCGATTGCGCGGGGAGCCAAAGACGACAAGACGGGATACAGGATCGTCGTCAGGGAAAAACAAGTGCCGACCGGCGTGACGCCGCTGCCATTCTACAAGAGTCGCGCGAAGTAAAAGAAAGGAGCGCATGATGTCGTTCGAAAATGTGCGTTTCACAAAAGAACACGAATGGGTTCGGTTCGAACAAGGGTCGGACATCGTGACCATGGGGATAACCGATTTCGCCTCGGGCGAGCTCGGTGACGTCGTGTACATCGAGTTCCCCCGGGTCGGGCAAGAGGTGAAGGCGGCGGAGCCGATGGGAACGATCGAGGCGGTCAAAACGGTGGCGGATCTGTTCGCCCCGGTGAGCGGTGTGGTCGAGGAAGCCAACACGGCGCTCAACGACGAGCCTTCGATGGTGGGTGAGAGCCCGTTCGAAAAAGGATGGTTTGTGAAAATCAAGCTCTCCAATCGCAGCGAGCTGGACAAACTCATGAAGAAAAGCGAATACGACAAGCTGGTGGGGAAGGACTGAGATGCCCTATCTCTATCACACGGACGACGACCGCAAGGAGATGCTCGATGCCATCGGGGTCCGTTCCGAGGACGAGCTGTTCGAACGGATCCCGGGAAAATACCGGATTGAGAAACCGCTGCCGATAGGGGAGGGGAAGTCGGAATACGAGACGCTCCAGTATTTCGAAGCTCTCGCCGGCAGAAACAGGCCTGCGGGCGGTATGATCAGTTTTCTCGGCGGGGGGATCTACGACCACATCGTTCCATCGGTCGTGAGGCACCTTTCCGGCCGGTCCGAGTTCTACACCGCGTACACACCGTATCAGCCCGAGGTGAGCCAGGGGACGCTCCAGGTGATCTTCGAGTACCAGACGGCGATTTCGAGACTCACTGGGCTACCCGTGGCGAACGCGTCGATGTACGACGGCGCGACAGCGCTGGCCGAATCCGCGCTGATGGCCGCCAAAATCGCGAAGCGGGGGACGCTGCTCTGCGCGGAGACCATCAATCCGCGGTATCGGGATGTGCTCGAGACGTACGCGACCGGTCAGGATCTCGACTTCAAGCCGATTCCGCACACCGAACGCGGAGACATCGATGCAGACGCTCTTCGTAAGCTGCTCACCGGGAACGTCGCGGCGGTCGTGCTCCAGACTCCGAATTACTTTGGTGTCATCGAGTGTCCTTGGGAATACCGCCGGATGATTCGGGACGCCGGTGCGCTTCTCGTTGTCGTCATCGACCCGATTTCTCTTTCGTTGCTCAAGTCCCCCGGTGACTATGACGCCGACATCGCCGTGGGCGAGGGCCAGAGCCTGGGGAACGAGATGAACTACGGCGGCCCGCTCCTCGGGTTCATGGCGTGCAAGAACGAATACGTGAGAAACCTCCCAGGGCGTCTCGTGAGCGAAACAACCGATGTCGACGGGAAACGCGCGTACGTGCTCACGCTTCAGACACGGGAGCAGCACATCCGCCGGGAAAAGGCGACGTCCAACATATGCACCAATCAGGGGCTCGTCGCGCTGAGAGCGGCGATCTACCTGTCGGTCCTCGGCGAAGCGGGTTTTCACGAGCTGGGCAGGATCTGTCACGACAAAGCGCTCCGTCTCGCCCGCATGATCTCGGGGTGCAAAGGTTATGGGGTCCGTTTCGGCGGGCCGTTTTTCCGCGAGTTCGTGGTTCGGTGCCCGGCTGCCGCGGATACCGTGGTGGAGAAGGCGAGTGCGGAAGGCGTGCTCGCGGGGATACCGCTCGAAAGGTACTTCGGCAGTGGTTTCCGCGACGATCTTCTCGTTGCGGTGACCGAGAAGAGAACCGACGGTGATTTCGAAAAGCTGTGCAGCATCTTGAAAGCGGTGTGAAAGGCGTTGAGAATGCCAAAAACGATCTTCGAACGAAGCCGTCGGGGCCGGAGGGGGTACAGATTCGCCGGGGAGCCGGCCCCTTCGCCCGCCGGGATTCCTTCCGCCTACCTTCGTGAGACGCGTCCAAAGCTTCCGGAGGTCAGCGAGCCCGAGGTGGTGCGGCATTTCATCGCGCTCTCCATCCTCAACCACCACGTCGACAAGGATCTCTATCCGCTGGGCAGCTGTACGATGAAGTACAACCCGAAGGTCAACGAGGACGTCGCTTCGATGAGAGGGTTTGCGGCGCTTCACCCCGAGCAGACGGACGACGATGCGCAAGGCGCCTTGGAAGTGATCCACACGCTCGAGAAGAAGTTGTGCGCGATCACCGGTATGAGCGCGTTTTCTCTCAGCCCGGCGGCGGGGGCGCACGGCGAGCTTCTCGGGATGCTGATCGCCAGAAAATACTTCGCCGACCGCAACGGCGGGCGGCGCAAGGTTCTCGTCCCCGATTCGGCTCACGGGACCAACCCGGCCAGCGCCCATCTCGTCGGCTTCGAGAATCACCCGATCCCGTCGGGGAAAAACGGCGAAGTGGATTTCGACGTGTTGAACCGGTCGCTCGACGGCGACACCGCCGTGTTGATGCTCACCGTGCCCAACACGCTGGGGATCTTCGAAAGCCGGATCGGCGAGATCGTCGAGCTTGCCCACAGGCGGGGCGCCCTCTGCTATCTCGACGGGGCGAACCTCAACGCGCTCCTCGGACGCGCGCGTCCGGGGGACATGGGTTTTGACATCATGCACGTGAATCTTCACAAAACATTTTCGACGCCCCATGGGGGCGGCGGCCCGGGGGCCGGACCGGTGGGTGTGGCGGAGGTTCTCACGCCGTTTCTCCCGGGTCCTCGCGTCCGACGCGATGGGGACCGGTTCTTTTTCGACCGGGAGAACCCGTCGAGCGTCGGTGCGATCCATTCGTTCTACGGGAATTTTGGAATCTACTTGAGGGCGCTCGTGTACATCACCCGTCACGGCGCCGAGGGTCTGCGAAAGGTGAGCGGAGCGGCGAACTTGAACGCGAACTATCTGGCGAACGCGCTTGCCGATGTGTACCCGATTCCCCACGGCACACGGTGCATGCACGAGTTCGTCGCCTCCGGCGAGCCGTTCAAGAAACACGGCGTGCGGACCCTCGACATAGCGAAGCGTCTTTTGGACTTCGGCTTCCACGCGCCGACGGTGTATTTTCCGCTCATCGTTCCCGAAGCGCTCATGATCGAGCCGACGGAGACGGAGAGCAAAGAAACACTTGACCGTTTTGTCGCTATCATGAAACAGATCGCCCGTGAAGCCGAAGAGGAACCGGAGTTGCTGACGACGGCTCCTCACAACACGCCGGTCCGGCGGCTGGACGAGGTGACGGCGAACCGGCATCCCGTGCTCACGGCGACGGACCAAGGCTGACGATGGGGCGCGCATGATTCGATTCCTGTTGCGCCGGCTGGTGCACGCCGGAATCCTCGTTTTCGTTACACTCACCGCTACGTTTTTCGTCATCAAGCTGGCCCCCGGCGATCCGCTCAGCCGTTACTACAGCCCCGAGATCAATCCCCAGGTGATGGCCGCCGTCCGTCACCAATGGGGATTGGACCGGCCGTTGCCCGTTCAGTACGCGAGGACGTTGTGGAGTTACCTTCGCGGCGACTTCGGGGTGAGCATTTCCTCGCAACGTCCGGTCTCCGATATCCTCGGGGAGACGATACCCCGAACTCTCGTGCTCACGCTCTCGGCGCTGTCGCTCCAGGTCGTCATTGGTTTGCTCCTCGGCGCTCTCTCGGCGAAGAATCGTTACAGTGTACTGGACAAGTCGCTCTCGTTCGTGTTTCTCGTGTTCTATTCTCTCCCGTCGTTCTACTTTGCGTTCGTGCTCATCGCCCTCTTCTCGCTCAAGCTCCAGTGGCTGCCTTCGGCGAATATGTATTCGATCCCCCCCGTGGCGGCGGGATTCTTCGCCGTCTTCGCCGATCGGGCCGCCCACCTGGTCCTCCCCGTCACCGTTCTCGCCCTCGGCAGCGCGGCGGCGCTCGCGCGGTACACGCGGGGGAGCCTGCTCGACGTGATCCACCAGGACTTCATCCAGACGGCCCGGGCGAAGGGGCTTCCCGAAGGTCGGGTCTTCTGGATTCACGCGATGAGAAACGCGCTCCCGCAAGTTGTCACCGTGATCGGGTTGAGCGTCCCGTTTCTTTTGGGCGGCGCCGTCGTGATCGAGAAGATATTCGCCTGGCCGGGAATGGGCGCCCTGGTGGTGGACTCGATTTTCGCGCGTGACTATCCGGTCGTTCTGGCGGCGAACTTCATCGGCGCGTGCATGGTGATTTTCGGGAATCTCCTGGCGGATCTCTCCCACGGGTGGGCGGACCCCCGTGTGAGACTCTGCAGGCGCAGCTGAAATTCTTCGGAATGAGGGCGCGTGATGAAATGGGGTGACGCTCGGTTGGTGAGATCGCGAGTCATCGATTACATCCCGGGGGTCCGGCGCGGGCGGAGCCCGTGGGTGGCAGTGGTGTTTTCGCTCCATTTCTATCTGTATGTTATGATCCTCGTCGCGCGCGGAGCTCTCTGGGCGAGCCTTTTTCGATCACCGTCTTTTGGGGACGTGTGCGGCGGGATCGCCGCCGTCATCGGCCTCGTTTTTTTCTACGCGGCTTCCGTGCTCCCCGGTATTGTCGACGCGAGACCTTCGGGGAAGGTCTTTGCCGATCGCGCCCGTCGGTTCTGGGCGCACAGGTCGGCCGTCGTGGGTCTTGTCGTTTTTCTCATGTTCGTCGGCGCGTCGTTTCTTGCTCCGCTCATCGCTCCGTACGATCCGGCGGCGCAAACCGAACCGGCGCTCCAGCAGTACCAGGCGCCGTCGTCTTCCCACCCCATGGGTACGGACAAGTTCGGGAGGGACGTGTGCAGCCGTGTGATCTTCGGGGCGCGGGTATCGCTCGCCGTCGGTGTGTTCGCCGTGCTGCTCGCGGCGGTGGTCGGGACGGTTTTCGGGGCGTTCTCCGGTTACGTCGGAGGCCGCGCGGACGACGTCGCCATGCGAGTCGTGGATGGTTTGCTCGCCTTCCCTAGTCTCTTGCTGCTCCTCACGCTCGTTGCGTTCTTCGCCAATTCGTTGTGGCTGGTGATTCTCGTCCTGGCGGGCACGGGTTGGATGGGTGTGGCAAGACTGGTACGCGCCGACGTCGTTTCGCTGAAGGAGCGTGATTTCGTGCAGGCGGCGGTGGCGAGCGGTATCGGACACGGGCGGATCGTGTGGCGGCATCTCATTCCCAACGCTTTGGGCACCGTCGTCGTGGCGGCCACACTCCGTTTTGCCGTCATCGTTCTCCTGGAATCGTATCTGTCGTTCCTGGGGCTCGGCGTACAGCCGCCGATGCCGAGCTGGGGGGGCATGGTGTTCGAAGGCCGCGACGTGCTCTTGTCCGCATGGTGGACGTCGGCGTTTCCCGGTCTGGCGATCGTTGGGGCGGTGGTGTCGTGCAATCTCCTGGGGGATGGCCTGAGAGATGCTATGGATGTGCGGATGGGCTAACACGCGGGCGTTATTTCGCTTGATCGGGCACGCTGCGACCGCCTAGATTCAGAGAAGCCGTGACAATGACGACCGAAACCCTTTTGGAAATCAGACACCTGACGTGCAGTTTCCGCACCGCGGACGGACTGGCCCGGGCGGTCGATGACGTGAGTTTCTCCATCATGAGAGGGGAAACACTCGGTGTGGTCGGTGAAAGTGGATGCGGGAAGACGGTCACTGCGCTGGCGATCCTCCGGCTCATCCCGGACCCCCCGGGACGGATAGACGGAGGCGAGATCGTCTACAAAGGCGCCAACCTCCTCTCTCTCCCCGAGCGCGAAATGCGGAAGATCCGCGGCAACGAAATCTCGATGATCTTCCAGGAACACATGACGAGCCTGAACCCGGTGTTCACGTGCGGATATCAGATCCAGGAAGCCGTCGTGCTCCACCAAAAGGTGGGAAAGAAGGAGGCGATGGATCGCACGCTCGAGATGCTCCATCTCGTCGGGATCCCCGACCCGCGGACCTGCGCCAAATCCTACCCGCACCAGCAGAGCGGCGGGATGCGGCAGCGCGTCATGATCGCGATGGCCCTCTCGTGCCGCCCGAGCTTGCTCATCGCGGACGAGCCGACAACGGCTCTCGACGTCACGATTCAGGCCCAGATCCTTGAACTTCTCCAGTCGCTCCAGGAGCGCCTCGGTATGGCTGTTCTCATGATCACGCACGACCTCGGCGTCGTGGCGGAAACCGCCCAGCGCGTCGTGGTGATGTACGCCGGTCAGGTCGTAGAGACGGGGCGTGTCGCCGACATGTTCCACGATCCACGCCACCCGTACACGATTGGGCTGCAGGAATCCACTCCACGCGGATCTCAAAAAGGAAAGAGACTCAAAGCGATCCCTGGCCGTGTGCCCGACCCTTTCCACACCCCATCGGGATGCCGGTTCCGAGACAGGTGTCCGTTCGCGGAAGAGCGGTGCGCGGCGGGGAAGATCGAGATGCGCGAGGCGGCGCCAGGCCACATGGCCCGGTGCTGGAAGGACATCACGCTCGTGCGCGCGTCCGAGGAGGTGGAGTCGTGACGGCCTCCGGACACGTCGGCGATGGAGTATTGCTCGAGGTGAGAGAACTCCGGAAGTATTTCCCCATACGGAAAGGGTTCTTCTCGCGTGTGGCGGGGTACGTGAGGGCCGTAGACGGTGTGAGCCTCGATGTTCGGCGGGGCGAAGTCGTGGGTCTCGTCGGGGAATCCGGGTGCGGCAAGACGACGCTTGCCCGAACGGTGCTCCGTCTGGTCGAGCCCACGGCGGGGGAGGTTCTTTTCGACGGAATCCCCGTTTTCTCGCTCAAGAGGGAAGAACTCCGGCGTTTGAGAAAAAGGATCCAGATCATTTTTCAGGATCCCTACGGATCCCTGAACCCGCGGTTGACCGTCGGGAGCATGATCGCCGAGCCCATCAAGATCCATAAAATCGCCCGTGGGCACGCGGTCAAGGAACGGGTCGCCGATCTTCTCGAGAAGGTCGGTATCCCTCCGGATCACATGAACCGTTACCCCCACGAGTTCTCGGGGGGCCAGAGACAGCGGATCGGCATCGCCCGGTCGCTCGCCGTCGGACCCGAACTTATCGTTGCCGACGAGCCCGTCAGTTCGCTCGATGTGTCGGTCCAGGCGCAGATTCTCAATCTTCTCCGGGACTTGCAGCAGCAGATGGGGCTCACGTTCCTTTTCATCACACACGACCTGAGTGTCGTCGAGTACATCAGCGACCGGGTCGCGGTGATGTACCTGGGGAAGATCGTCGAGGCCGCCGACACGGAACGTCTCTATCGAAACGTGAAACATCCGTATACGCAAGCACTTATGAGCGCAATCCCCAGCCTGGACCCGCAGACGAAAAGCCGGAGGATCGTGCTCGCGGGGGATGTCCCCAGCCCCGCAGCGGTGCCCCCCGGGTGTCCGTTCCACCCGCGGTGCCCAAAGGTGATGCCCCACTGCCGCGTGAATCCGCCGGTGCTCAAGCCCGTGGAACCGGACCACCTCGTCAGCTGCTGGCTCTACGATTCGCCGGAATAGACGCACGGTCTCGGGGTGACGCTTTGCCCCCTGTCAGATTTCTTGTGCGCTGGAAGGTCGTTGCGGGCCCTTGCGCGGGAACGAGAGAGGATCGCCCGCCGCGGGTCCTGTCGCCGATTTCTCCGCCTGCAAAACGAATTGACACCGTTTGGGCAGGTGGATATATTCTCCGTGGTAGTGAGTCTATTCACTAGAATCTTGCCCAATATGTGGTAAAGTGACCCCACCCTCGAACACTGGGTTTCTCTGTTCAGCAGTTTTGTTGTTCTGTCCCCACCATGAACGGCTGTAATTTCGGGGTGTCCATCGAAAGGGGTGCATTTATGTTCGGGAACGCTAAGGTGAGGATACTCGCCGGCGCGTTGATCGTCTTTGGTCTTGTTGCCGTATCCAGCCCACTCGTTCTCGCGCAGGGGACAGGCGAGATCAACGGACGAGTCGTCGATGCCAAGACAAACCAACCCCTTGGATATGCCAACGTTGTCATCGTCGGCACGTCAAGAGGGGCGATGAGTCTCGACGACGGCCGCTTCACTCTTCCCGGCGTTCCCGCGGGAACGTACACGGTCAAAGTGATGATGATGGGTTACAAGACGGTGGAACGTTCGGGTGTCGTTGTCAACGCGGGGCAGAAGGTTCAAGTCGACATCACGCTCGAAGAGACGATCGTCGCGACGACTCAGGTGATCAATGTCATCGGCGAACGTGAGGCGGTGGATGTGACGTCGTCCGATGTGCGTTCGGGCGTGACATCCGAACAGATCCAGGAGATGCCCGTCGACAACGCCGTCGATGCTATCGCTCTGAAGACGGGTGTCGTCAAGACAGGCGACGAGCTCCATGCGCGCGGCGGGCGATCCGGCGAAATCCAGATGCAGATCGACGGAGTGCCTGTGGATGACCCTCTGGGTGGGGGCGCCGTGGAAGTGGGGATGCTGGGAGTCCAAGGGTCGGATTTCATCGCCGGCGGGATGGACGCCGAGTACGGTAACGCCCAGTCGGGCGTCATCAACATTCAAACCAAAGAAGGCGGTCCGGTATTCGGTGGCGAGTTCCGCTACATGACCGACGATTTCGGCCGTCAGGATAAGACATACACGAACTTCGACCGCGTGAGCCTCGGTTTCGGCGGGCCGACGCCATGGAGAACCTTGCGGTACTACGTTTCGACCGAAGCGAGCTTCATGGACGGGGAGAACAACACGGTTGAAATGCGGCCCGAGCACGAGGTGACGGACTGGCTCAAGTGGCGCGAAAGGATGTCCCAGAGCTACAACCTACAGGGGAAGCTCACCTGGAACGAGTCGCCTTACAAAATCACTGGCGAAGCGATTTACCAGAAGGACAACTACGACACGTACTATCACAACTGGAACATCAAGGGCTACGTCCAGAAGCTCTATATGTTCCAGCGCCTTCGGAAGCTTCAGTCAGGCGTGGACCGTTACGAGTTCGGCGGGTTGTGGACCCAGTACGAAGGGTCATGGCTCGCAGCGGTGGAAGACCCGAGCAAACCGCCAAATCCCCGTTTTATCATCGTCGAACAGCTCGTTCGTGATCCCGAAACCGGCCAGCAGCAGCTCGTGGAGTACGTCAACTTCCGAGCCGTGGACATCCCGGTCCCCGGGCGGACGGAGCCGATCACGCTTCTTTGGGACGAGGCGATTCTCGACGAGAACAACCAGATCGTAGGCTACAGGCCGTGGGTGTTGTTCGAAGGCTTCCAGTTCCCGGAGAGCCGCTTCAGCAATTTCCAAAACGATTCGTCGTACGTGTTTTTCAACTCGGCGAGCCGGACGCCTGAAACGGCGGACAAGAACCTCCAGCTCAAGCTCGGGTTCAACCACAACCTGTCGGACAAACTCCTCTACTCGATCAATGTGAGCCGGGCGGAGTTCCTTCAGACGAGGACGGTTGACGGGAAAAGCCCCGAGGAATACTCCACCGCGGGGCTCCCCACGACGCTCCCCGATGGGACGGTCCTCCAGGGCGGGGTGAGTCAGGCCGTGTGGTACACCGATTCCAACAACCCGTATTTCGTCACCGCGTACGACTATCCTTACTATCGTAACCGGGCGTCCGTGACGTGGCTCGCCAAGGGCGACCTCACCTCCGAACAGCTCAAAGGGCACCGGATGAAAACCGGCGTCCAGTTCCTCTACAACGACCTCAACCAGGACGACAGGACCGAACCGGGTCGGACCCGCCTCAATACCGAGACCGGCGTCTACCAGCAGGGGCGAAACGTCAACCAGTTCCACAACTTCAACCCCGAGGCTGCCTTCTACGTTCAGGACAAGTGGGATTACGAAGGTATGGTCGTCAACGCGGGTGTCCGTCTGGAGTACTTCTCGACGGGCAACAACACCGAGATCGAAATCAATAGCGCGGATGTCAACCCGACGGTCATGACGGACAAGTTCAATTGGTCGCCGCGTCTCGGGTTTGCGTTCCCGATTACCGACCGTGACAAGTTTTTCTTCCACTACGGCCGTTTTACGCAGTGGCCGAACCACGCTTTTCTGTTCGCTACGCAGGATGCGATCGGAACGTTCGGCACCCTGGGCAACCCAAACCTCGGCGAGGAGCTGACGGTCTCCTACCAGGCGGGTATCTCTCACCAGTTCACCGAAGATATCCAGGGGAACTTCGTCGTCTTCAACAAAGACATTTACGGCCTAGTTTCATCGACTCGCGTGACGGACGATTCGACGAACATTCAGAGCATCCGTTTTATCAACAAGACGTACGCGAGTTCCAGGGGTCTCGAAATATCGATCGAAAAGCGTTTGACGCAGCACTTCGGTTTCGAGGCTTACTACACGTATTCTTTTGCCGATGGCGTGGCGAGCGACGCCGATTTCGGCCGTTCGGCCGAGGGGCTCACGCACCTGCCGACGAACGAGCTCCCGCTCGACTGGGACCAGAGGCACACGTTCAACTTCACGCTGCGTCTGCAGGACCGGAACAACTGGGGCGCCACGATGATCTATTCGTACGGGAGCGGGCTGCCGTGGACGCCCTTCGATCGTTTCGCGCGTCTCCAGGATCCCGCCTCGGAGAATTCGCGCAGACTTCCGACCGTTCACCAGATGAGCCTTCAGGGCCGCAAGAAATTCAGCGTCTACGGGCGCGAGTTGACGCTGTTCTTCGAGGGTCGAAATCTCCTCGACGAGGACATCCTGCTCCCCGGCGGGGACGCGCCTGCAGTGTACCCGGGAATGGTCGTCGCCACCATGGACGGCGGGTCCTATCTGACCGAGACGGGACGCAACGGCGGGGCGTATCTCCAGGATATCGACGACGACGGGCGCGACGATTTCGTCCCGGTGAACGACCCGACGGTCTGGCAGGAGCACAGAGTCTGGCGTGTTGGTTTTGGATTCGAGTTCTAGGGGGCTTTGACGAAAGAAAGGTTCGGTTCGACGTCGTCCCCACACGCGTCAAACGGAGTCCGAGGAGGTTTGGTTGTGCGATCAAAGCGTGGTTTGCTGGTTGTGTCGTTGGTAGCGGTGCTGTTTCTGCCGATCCAGGCCCTGGCGACCGATCCTTTTGCCAAGGTAGGAACCTACTCGCTTGTGTTCCTCAAGATAGGACCATCCGCGCGGGCAACGGGGATGGGGAACGCGTTCACGGCGATCGCCAATGACGCTTCGGCGACTTACTGGAACCCGGCTGGAATGGTCGATGTCACGCGAACGGCTGTGTCCTTGGAACACACGTTCTGGCCCGCGGACGTGAGTCTGGACTTCGCGTCTGCGGTGTTCACGTTGCCGTTTTTCCCCGGGTCGGTAGGTCTCACGGCGAGGGCCCTTTCGCTCGACCCCCAGAAGGAGCGGACCGTGTTCCTCCCCGACGGGACCGGGAAGGAATTCGATGCCGGCGACATGTCGTTCGGTCTTTCGTACGCCCAGTTCTTCACCGACAAATTCTCGGCCGGCGCCACGGTCCACTTCATCCATTCCGGGCTCGCCGAGAAAAGCGTGAACACCTACGCGGTCGATTTCGGTTTGATCTACCGGATTGGCTACAGGGGTATGCGCGTCGGTATGATGATCCAGAGTTTGGGCGGCAAGGTGCAGTACGACACCCGCGATGCGAAGATCCCGACGATGTTCAAGGTCGGTCTCTCTATGGCGGCGTACCAACGGGGTGCCCACAGCTTTCTTGGCGTCGGCGAATTCGCGCACCCGTCGGACAACACCGAAACGATGAACCTTGGCGCCGAGTACTCGTTCAATCAGTTTTTCTATCTGCGGAGCGGGTACAACTTCGGGTACGACTCGAAGGGTATGGCAGGCGGTCTGGGTCTCAAGATCGACACCACCCAGACCTCTGATCTGAATTTCGACTACTCGTGGGAAGACATGAGTTTCCTCGGTGACGTCCACCGCTTTTCCGTCGGGTTTACGTACTAGTCGAAGCCCCGAGAACTCGGGGTCGGTCTCGGGAAATCGAAATTGCGAACGGGCACCCCGCAGGGGGTGCCCGTTTCTTTGAGGCGCCGGTGGTTGAGGGGATGATTGTTCAGGATCGTCCGGCCATAACGTTCAGGAGGCCTTTGTGAGACATCTTCCGATTTGCGGTCTGTGCATTCTGCTCTTTGCGACATCGATGATCGGCGTCCCGGCAGCCGGAGCGGAGACCGTTGGGAGGGGCGACTTCGAGCTCTTTCTCGACACGGCCGCCTTTCGGACGGCCGGTGGGGGCACCGTCGAGGAGGTCTATCTCCGTGTGAGGAACTCGGGCCTTCGATTCAAGAAGTCGCATGGAAAGTTGGAGAGCCGCGTCCGTTTGACATTGACGGTCAGCGATTCGACGGGAAGATCGGTCGTTTCCAAGAACGAGGAGATCAAATTCTACGAGACCGAAGAGAAGGACACAAGAAGCGCGCTTCAGTTTCACACCGTTATAAAGAAGCTCAATCTCGAGCCGGGATCTTACGAACTTTCCTGTTTTGTGGAAGATCTCAACTCGCCCAAGGTATCGCTCGTCGGTATCGTGAAGGGGGGGCACAAACGGGCGGAGGTGGGGGGGTATCCGCTCAGCGTTCCGCAGTTTCCCACCGAGGTGATGTCGGTAAGCGACGCGAAGTTCCTTTGGGACATAGAAGCCGCCGGATCCGACCCGGTGTACCAACCCAACCCGCCAAGACTGTACGGGTTGTACAGGGACTCGCTGCGCGTCTACGTCGAGTCGTACGTCCCGGCTTCGCTCGTCGATTCGAAAGACCTTCGTTTCGAAATGGAGGTCCTCGATCAGAAGGGCGAGGTTGTGAGACGATCGGCTTTGGCGCTCCCGAATCGGCCGGCGAAAACTGAGGACAGCCTCGTCACCTACCCGATCGTGATTCAGGAAGACCTGAACACGCTGCAGGCGGGCAATTACACGCTTTACCTGAACGCGGGGATGTCCGATCAATTGATGGTGCGGATGCGTGCCGGAGGATTCAGCGTGGCGTGGGATCTGCGGACGTGGGAAATTCCCCGCCGCAGCTATCTCGCGGAAGCGCGGTTTCTTTTGAGCGACGAAGACTTCGGCGAATTCGAGAAACTGAGCATGGGGGAGCAGGAGAAGACTCTCCAGGCCATGTGGAAAGAGCTCGACCCCGATCCAGCCACGGGTGTCAACGAGGCGTATCAGAAGTTCCTCACACGTCTCGAGTATGTAAACGCGACGTACACCGATTACCAGACGGGCGTCTTGAGCGACCGGGGGCTCATCTATCTCCGGTACGGCCCCCCGGACGAGCTCGAGGTCGACGTGGTTCCGCAGAACAGGGAGTCGCTCTCCGACGCCCTGGAAAAGGTCGACGACAAGTTCCACCCGATAAACTACAGTAACACCGGGGCGAGGCTGCGGTTCGCCCGTCCGGGTCAGAACATCTTCATCGATCCGAGGCGGCTGGGGATGGTGGGAGAGCAGGGGGACGTCGGGTACCCCTACGAGCTCTGGACGTACAACGGCGGGGGTGACCCGATCCTCGTGAGGGATCAGGGTCTCGAGGTGGACGTCGGCATGAGGTTCATTTTCATCGACACGGAAGGATACGGGCGTTACAAGCTGGAAACCAGCTCCTCGATGATGGACAAGTAGCCGATGCCTCCGGCATGGGAACAGTGGTGCGCCTCGCTTTGGATTCCCCGGGCCCCGGTTCCAGTTGATACCACCCGTTTTGATGAACTAGACTCTCTGCAGTGTTGATCGGAGGGCATGGACGTTATTCCTGCGGCGGACCGTCCGGATGGCCTTTCCGCCGACGATCGCTCATTCGTGAAAAGGAGTTGCCTGCGATGCGTGCGAAGCCATGTGTTGTTGGAGCGTTAGTCTTTCCGGCACTCATGCTCTTGGCACTCGCTTTTGCGCCCGGTGCGGGTGCACAGGAAGGGAGGGCGGCCGTCCGTGTGGCGAGCGCTGCGATCCCCGAGAGCGACTCGCTCGCCATGGCTCCCAATGACTCCACGGCGCTCGCCAAGGAGATCCAGACTCTGATCAAGAAAGAACAGAGTGGCTTTGCCCACCGGTTGAGGCACAGCGGGCTTGGCGACCTATATGTCAGGGGCGGGATCTTCATGCACCCCCTCCTTTTCTCATCGATCGTTGGTCTCGTCTTCATCATCGAACGGTTGTGGACTCTCTCACGGGCCCGCACGAACGTGCGGCAGCTCATGGGGCGTACAGTGGCGGCGCTCCGCGAGAAGGGAGTCCATGCCGCTCTGGAGGAATGCGAGAACACGAGAGGCCCCATCGCGGCGATCCTTCATTCGGGTTTGCTGCGCTCCGACCAAGGGCCCGACGCCGTCGCCAAGGCGATCGAGACGTCGGTTGCGATAGAGATGCATTTCCTCGAGCGGGGGCTCATATGGCTCTCGACGGTTGGCAACATCGCGCCCCTGCTCGGGTTCCTCGGAACGGTGTCGGGGATGATCAACGCGTTCGCCGCGATCGCTCAGGCCGAGCAGGTGAGCGCGAAGGTCGTGGCATCGGGGATCGAAGAGGCGCTGATCACCACGCTGGTGGGTCTCTGCATCGCGATCCCCGTGAATACGATGCACAACTATTTCGTCTCGCAAATCTCCCGCTTTGTCATCGACATGGAGGAGTCGAGCGCCGAACTGGTCAACGTGCTCATGGAGATGCACCGCTGATGTCCAGCGAGGATCGGAGGTCGGAGTGAAATGAGAAAAAGGGGACGAGGGATCACACCGATGCAGGAAATCCCAACCGCATCGTTGGCCGACATCTCCTTTCTGCTCCTCATTTTCTTCCTCTCGACGTGCATGTTCGCGTTGGAAGAGGGAATTCCCCTCGTGTTGCCGGGGCGGAGCTCGGGGACGCTCAAAGTCAAGCGGTCGGCCGTCTGCGTGGTTCAGACGAGGCCGGACGGGACGATTACCGTGGACAAGGAACCGGCAACACTGGCTCAGGTGAGGAGGATCGTCGAGACAAAGCTCGCAGACAACGAGAACCTCGTCGTAGTGATCGAAACTCACCCGGACAGCGAATACGGACTGATGGTCGACGTGTTGGACGAACTTCGGCTGGCCAACGCGCGCAGGATATCTCTCAAATCTCTGAAGGTCGAAAAGTGATCAGAAGCGGGATCAGGGCCAAGAACGAAATACCGACCGCGTCGATGGCGGACATTTCGTTTCTGCTCTTCATCTTCTTTGTTTCGACCACTATTTTCAGGATGGAGAGCGGACTTCCGATAACGCTTCCCAGGGCGGAGACGGTGGTAAGCCAGAAGCGAGAGATGGTCGTCCGCATCTGGGTCGATCCGGCGGGCCGGATCTCGATTCAAGACAAGCTCGTTGGCCTCGATCAGGTCAAAGAGATCATGGTGAAGATCCTCCAGGAGAATCCGGCGCTCATCGTGGCATTCAACGCCGACTTCCGTACGCCCAGCCGTGATGTTTCGGCGGTCATAGAGGAGCTGAAAAAAGCCAACGCGGTGCGGTTGTCGTTTACCGCCGCCAAACAGTCCGACGCGGGGGGAGGATAGCTTTTTTATGCCCTTCGTCTCCGCGAAGGCCAACACGGAGTTCAAAGCGAAGTACTCGAAGTACCTCCGGGTTTCGCTCGGACTGGCGATTGCGATCCACGCCGTCCTCTTCGCCGTCTCTCCGCCGATTACCTTCGAGCCGTACCAGCTCAAGGAGGAGAAGTTCGAGCTCGTCGACGTCCCGCAGGACATCGAGTTCATCCCGCCGCCGAAGGACGTTGCGATGCCGCAGATGAACGTAGAAGCGGCTAGCGACGAGGGTGAAAAGCGGAACCTCTCCGAAACGACGTTCGACGATTTCTCGGACATGCCTCCTCCACCGCCTCCCACCGACGAGGGTGTGAATGACGGGGTGTTCGTCGCCTTCGACGAGCCCCCGGTTCTGATCGACTACGTCACGCCGGAGTACCCCATCCTCTATCGGGAGGCGGGGATCGAAGGCACGGTGCGCGTCCGGGTTCTTGTCGGTGTGGACGGGACCGTGTTGGACGCGGACGTTCTTTCTTCGGACGCTGCGACGGAGATGCAACAAGCGGCGGTTGAGGCGGCGATGAAATGCCGGTTCAAACCCGCGAAACAACGGACGACACCGGTCAAGGCGCACGTGATGATTCCGTTCGTCTTCCGGCTCGACTGAGAAAGGCCCTAACCGGCGATC
>Ga0315275_10000174_pt1 | contig 51679 bp, 36 predicted proteins | sample YL17G03_0_MG_FD_205557 | JGI IMG/M metagenome (GOLD analysis project Ga0315275, IMG submission 205557) | Sediment microbial communities from Yellowstone Lake, YNP, Wyoming, USA - YL17G03_0 | ecosystem: Environmental > Aquatic > Freshwater > Lake > Sediment | place: USA: Wyoming | collected... | reverse complement strand
CTTGAGATACGCCTGGTAGTCGAACTGTCCGTCCTGGGTCTTGAACACGTTCTGGAGCGATGGATGAGGGTTCTGCCGGAGGAACGAAACGAGCTCGCCGTCGGTCACCGTGAGAAGGTCGAGCTTCGCGATCTCCTTTTGCACGATTCTCCCCTGCACCGTGAGCTCCCACGCCTGGTCCGCGAGCAAGCTCCTCTCCATATCGCTCGGGGAGTAGCTCTCGCCTTTCTGTGCCTTGACTTGGTTGTAGAGCTGGTTCAGCATGTCGTTGTACGCCTGCTGGGATATGTCCTGCTTGTCGACGCTGCCGGCCACGCTCATGTCGAACTTTCGCTGCTTCGGTCCACTGAGATCCATTCCCCAGACGGCAAAGATCGATATGATGAACGTTGCCACCACGATCCAGAGGATCGTCTTCGTCCGTTCCCTCAAACCTCTGAGCATACCTGTTGTTCCTTTTCTCGTAAGTTTTCTTGCGCTCGAACACGAGCGAACTGCGCCAAAAACCTCATGTAAACTAGCATATTGAGCTCCTGAACGCAATTCTTTTAAAGGCCTCGTTGACAGGCGGCCGGGGCTGGTGATACCTTCTCCCGGTTATGGTCAAAAGAGCCGCTGCAACGCTTCTCTTTTTCATCTGCGCCGCCGCGATCGCTCGCGCGGAGAGCTGCCGCTGGCCGCTCAACGAGCCGCGGAAGCTCAGTTCGAGCTTCGGCGAATACCGCGACGGACATTACCACGCGGGAATGGATCTCAGAACCTTCGGCCGGATCGGTCTTCCCGCGATCGCACCCGAAGCGTGCGAGGCGGCGAGGCTCCGCGTCTCGCCGATAGGCTACGGCAAGTCTTTGTATGTGAGGTTCCCGGACGGCCGGACGGCGGTCTATGCGCACCTCAACGGATTTTCGCGCGAGCTCGATTCGCTCGCGTACTACTGGAGGCTCGCGCGGGGGAAGAACTCGTGCGACATCGAGGTGAATCCCGGTCTGATCCGCTTCAAGGCGGGTGAGACGGTCGCCTTTACGGGCTCGACGGGATCGCCGTTTCCGCATCTCCACTTTGAGATGCGGGATTCGGCCGGGAGGCCGTTCAACCCGCTCGTGTCGCTCTACGAGGTCCCCGACGCATGCGCGCCGGTCATCTCCGCCCTCGAGGTTGTTCCGCTTTCATGGGGAAGCCTCGCAAACGGGGCGCCGGTCCCCTTCACGAGCCGGTTTCGCCTGGTCCGGGACGCGCACTTCGCGCTCGGCGACACGCTCCAGCTCGACGGGCTCTTCGGCTTCGGGGTCAGCGCGTACGACCGGCAGGTGCAGGGTTCATACCGGATGGGTCCGTACGCGGTGGAGCTCCTCATCGATGGGAAAACGGCGTACCGCCTGAAGAACGGCCGGTTCGACTACGCGCAGTTCGGCGACATACCGCTCGAGTACGACGATCGCGGCGGGAAGGCGCCGGGCCGGTATCTCGTTCTCTTCAAGAAGCCGGGCAATACGATGCCGGAGCGCGACGGCTCCGGAATCATCGCGGGCGATGCCACGCGCGCCGACGCGCTTGTTCTCTCCCCCGGATTGCACGAGGGGGAGATCGTCGTGCGCGACGCGAGCGGCAACGAGGCGCGGGGGATCTTTCGCTTCGCGCTCCACAGCTACCCGATCGCCGAGATATCCCTGATCGGTGATTCCGGCGCTTCGCGGATCGAGATCAATTCGTACGATCCCGACGGAGGGGCTGTCTCGACGGCGCTCTCCGCGTCGCTCGACGGGGGAAAGAGCTGGAGCACGGTCGCGCTCGATCGGTCCTCGCTCATGCTCAGCGGGAAGGCTCCCGCCGGAGGCGCGCTCTATCGCTGCGTTGTGCGGGACGATGAAGGGGCCCGAATCGAGCGTTTCTTCGCCTCACCCGATGTGCGCCGGGATCCGGACAGCGTTCTTTGCGATGTGCGTCCCGAGCTCCGGGCGGAGGGGCTCTATCTGAGGATCAGGACCGATCGAGCGCTCGCATCGGTTCCTTCCGTGCGGCGCGCCGGCGATCCGGGCGGAGACCTGCCGGGCGTCTTCCAGACCGGCGCGCGGGACTACATCGCCTTCGCGCCGGTAGGGCGCCTCGCCGGCGGCGTCACTATCTTCTCGATACGCGGAACCGACTACCGGGGCTTTCCGCTCGATCGCATCCGTGCATTCCAGATCTTCACCTTCGGGACGGGGGGAAGCGCCTCGTTCGATGCCGGCGACAGCCTCACGGTCCGGCTCAGGGCCCCTTCTGTGCGCGGAACGGCCGCCCTCCTCGTGCGCGAGGCGGCCGCGGCGGGGAAGAACCCGATCGAGCTCGAGCCCGTGACCGCGCCGTTCGTCCTCGACTTTCCGGTTGAAGGGTATGAGCGTCCGCTCCAGTGCGGCTTCGATTCGGGGCGCGCCGCGGGGCTTTTCCTTTGGGACGGAAAGGCCGGGTGGCGGTGTATCGGCGTACCGGAGCAGGAGGGAGGCGCGGTCGAGGTGAGAAGACCCGGGACGTACGCGGTATTCACCGATTCGAAGGCTCCGATCATGAGGCGCCTCGGCTTCTCCCGCCGGGGCGCGGGAAGCGGTTTTTTCAAGAGGAAGCTCTATTACGTTCCCATTCATGATCGGGGGTCGGGCGTCGATGCGGAATCCGCGGCGGCGTTCCTGAACGGCAAACGCGTGGTATGTGAATACGACGTATACCGCGCGAGGCTCGCGATTCCCCTTCCACGGACGTATCCCCCGGGTCCCGCCAATCTCCGCGTCGAGATCTCCGACCGGGCGGGAAATAGAAGTGTCGGGGAGTTCAGCTTTGTGGTAGAATAGCGCCGGCCGGGAGGACGGTAGCAATGCCTGCCCCGCGTTTCGTACACCTGCACAACCACTCGGAATACAGCCTCCTCGACGGCGCTATCAGGGTCAAGGATCTCGTCGAGACCGCCAAGGGGATGGGGATGGGCGCCGTTGCGCTCACGGACCACGGGAACCTCTTTGGCGCGATCCCGTTCCTCAAGGCGGCGGTGGAAGCCGGAATCAAGCCGGTCCTCGGCATGGAGACGTACGTGGCCGAGGGAGGTATCAAGGAGCGGAGCCGCACGGCGGGGCAGTCCCGCAGCGATCATCTCACGCTCCTCGTCATGAACGAGGAGGGGTACCGCAACCTCGTCAGGCTCTCTTCCATCGCGTATCTCGAGGGTTTCTATTACCGCCCGCGCATCGATCTCGATCTGCTTGCCGAATACGGCGACGGCCTCATCGGCATGAGCGGATGTCTCCAGGGCGGCATATCGAGGCTTATCCGCGCGGATAAATGGAACGAGGCGCGCGCGCTCGCCGGGCGGCTCGCCTCGATTCTCGGTCCCGGCCGCTTCTATCTCGAGATCCAGAATCACGGCATTCCGGAGGAGATCGCGCTGATCCCGAAGATGGCGAAGCTCGCCGAAGAGACCGGGCTCCCGCTCGTTGCGACGAACGACTGCCATTACCTCAAGGCCGAAGACCACCGGGCGCATGATGTACTCCTCTGCCTCCAGACCGGCAAGGATCTCGAGGACCCCGCGCGCGTGCTCCGCTCGAATCCCGAGACCTACTTCAAGACTCCGGGGCAGATGGCGGCGCTCTTCCCCGAGTACCCGCGCGCGCTCGAGGCGACGCTCGACATAGCCGAAAGGTGCGATTTCCGGCTCGCCGCCGGCGGCTCTCACCTTCCGCGGTTTCCGCTCCCGCCGGGCTACGGGAGCGCGAAGGAATACCTCGAGCACCTCGTTATGGAAAGCCTCCCGAGGCGCGTTTCAGCGGTCACCGAGGAGATCCTGAAACGCGTTCGCTACGAGCTCGATGTGATCTCCCGCATGGGCTTCGAGGGATACTTCCTCGTCGTATGGGACATCGTGAACGCGGCACGCGAGCGGAACATCCCCGTGGGGCCCGGACGCGGATCCGGGGCGGGGAGTCTCGTCTGCTACGTTCTCGGTATCACCTCGATCAATCCGATCGAACACGGGCTCATCTTCGAGCGCCTCCTCAATCCCGAGCGCGTCTCGATGCCCGACATAGACGTCGATTTCTGCGACGAGCGGCGGCAGGAGGTCATCGACTACGTCATCGGCAAGTACGGCAAGGCCAACGTATGCCAGATCATCACGTTCGGACGCATGGCGGCGCGCGCGGTCGTTCGCGACGTGGGGCGCGTGCTCAAGGTACCCTACGGCGACGTGGACAAGCTCGCGAAGATGATTCCGGCGCAAGTCGGCACGACGCTCGCAAAGGCGCTCCAGGCCGTTCCCGAGCTCGATACGCTCTACAAACAGGATGCGACGGTCAAGAAGCTCATCGATCTGTCGTTCTCGCTCGAGGGGCTCGCGCGGCACGCCTCGACGCACGCGGCGGGCATCGTCATCACGCCCACCCGGCTCACCGATTACGTGCCCCTATTCAAGTCGAACAAGGGGGAGGTGACGACGCAGTACGAGATGAAGATCCTCGAGGACCTCGGCGTTCTGAAGATCGACATTCTCGGGCTCAAGACCCTTTCACAGATAAAGAACACGATCGATCTCGTCGAGCGGCACGAAGGGGTGCGCATCGATCCCGACGCGATACCGTTCGATGACGACGCCACGTTCGAGCTTTTCCGGAAGGGGCAGACGGTCGGCATCTTTCAGGTCGAGAGCTCCGGCATGCGCGACCTCCTCAGGAAGATCGCTCCGACGAAGTTCGAGGACGTCATCGCGATCAACGCGCTGTACCGGCCGGGACCGCTCGGGAGCGACATGGTCTCGGATTTTATCGAGTGCAAGCACGGCCGCAAGTCGATCGCGTATGAGGACCCGCGCCTCGAGTCCGTTCTCGAGGAGACCTACGGCGTCATTCTCTACCAGGAGCAGGTCATGCGGATCGCGAGCGAGCTCGCGGGCTTCACGCTCGGCCAGGCGGATATCCTGCGCCGCGCCATGGGGAAGAAGAAAAAGAAAGAGATGGAGGAGCAGCGGGAGCACTTCATCGCGGGCGCCGTCGAGCGCGGGCTCACGAAGAAGAAGGCCGCGAAGATCTTCGACCTCATCAATTATTTTTCGGGATACGGCTTCAACAAATCGCACTCGGCCGCCTATGCGGTCATATCGGTGCAGACCGCGTACCTCAAGGCGCATCATCCGGCGGCCTTTATGGCGGCCTCGATGACCTGCGACATGGGCAACACGGACCGGCTCATGGTGCTTCTCGACGAATGCCGGAGCCTCGGGCTCGTCGTCCATCCGCCTGACGTCAACGCCGGCGGGGTCGGCTTCGGCCTCTCCAACGGGGAGATCACGTACGGGCTCGCCGCGATCAAGAACGTCGGCGTGCAGGCGATCCAGTCGGTCGTCGAGGCGCGCGCGGCGAAACCGTTCAGCGACCTCCACGATTTCTGCGAGCGCGTCGACCTTCGCCTCGTGAACCGCCGCGTCATCGAGAGTCTTATCCAGAGCGGCGCCGCAGACGGTCTTCCGGGTACGCGCTCGCAGAAGATGGCGACTCTCGACCGCATCCTCGCCCAGGCGCAGCGGCGCCAGAGCGAAAAGGACCGGGGGCAGGGGTTCCTCGGCTTTTCCGAGGGAGGAGCCCCGACGGACGCCGCCCTGCTCGAAGGCGTGCCCGAATGGGACGAGTCCACGCGTCTCCATCGGGAGAAGGAGTCGCTCGGGTTCTACTTCACGGGGCATCCGCTCGACCGCTACGCCGAGATGCTCGGAAAGCTCATCAACGTCGATAGCCGCAGGCTGGGCGACAAGCATGACCGGGACGCGGTCGTGAGCGCCGCGCTCATTACCGACATACGCGTCATCCTCGATCGCAAGGGGAAGACAATGGCATTCGTCACCGTCGAGGATATTCATGGTTCCTATGAGATCATCGCCTTCTCCGATTGCTACCAGAAACGGCGGATGAAGCTCCAGGCGGACCAGATCGTCGTCGTTGTGGGGAAGATATCCATAAAGGAGCGTGGGGACGTCAAGATCATCGCCGACGAGGTCTATACGATCGAAGAGGCGGTCCGGATGCTCACGAGGAAGGTGCACCTCACGATTCGTCCGGAGGCCTTCGGCGAACGGGATCTCGAGCGGCTCAAGGAAACGCTTGGGCGCTTTCCCGGTGAGCGTGAGGTGATCTTCCACATCCGGGGGAACGGTCGCGAGCACGGCGCCCTCCGCGCGAGGATCGGGCGCGTCTCGCCGGGCGTCGAGCTCTTGCAGGAACTGCATACGATTTCGGGGGTGGAACATGTCGAAGTCTCGTACTAGGTCGTCCCGTGTCGTTCTCGTCGCGGCGGCGTGTTGTGCGATTTCCGGTGCGGCAAGCGCCCAGATTCTCGAGGATGTCTCTGTCGTCTCGAGCCCGACCGCTTCCGTGCTCCCGCACGGGGGATACCTTTTTCAGGGGAGTCTCGGGTCGGGGAGCAGCATCATTCTCGCGCTCAAGATCGGGTTCTTCGACCGTTTCCTGCTCGGCGCATCGTACGGCTTCCAGGAGTTCATCGGCCGCGGCGACATTAAGGCGAACGACATGCCGGGCTTCGAGGCGCGGCTGCGCGTCATCGAGGAGAGCGAACCGGGACCGGCGCTCGCAATCGGCGTCAACACGCAGGGGGAGGGGGTCTACCTCGAGGACGCGGAGCGCTACGAGCGCAAGTCCAAGGGGTTCTATACGGTACTCAGCAAGAACTACCGGCTCATCGAGGACTTCTCGATTCACGCCGGCATGAACTATTCGTTCGAGAACAGGGATGAAGGGGGAGTGAACGTCTTCGGCGGCTTCGTGCTCGAGATCATCAAGGGCTTCAGCATACTCGTCGATTACGATGCCGCCCTCGACGACAATGACGGGAAGGTCGCCACGCATCTCACGTGCGGCCGGGGATACGTCGACAGCGGACTGCGTTTCGACTACCGTGACAATCTGAGGTTCAAGATTCTCTTCAAGGACCTCCTCGACGATTATATTCCCGAATCGGGGGTTGAGCGGTCGATCGAGATTTTCTACCTGAACTCGTTTTGACGCGGTTCAAGTTCTGGAGCTCAAGTTTTTGGCTTGACCCTGTTCCCTCTCATCATATATAATTGTATGGCCAGCGTGAGAGGTGTAAAATCAAGTCCCGTGTTGCATGTCCCTGATTGGAAAGAATGAGCTTTCCGACGCCGTCAGGGATTTTTGTTTGGGGGATAGGGAGGTTTCATGATAAAAAAAGAGCTCCTCGATATTCTGGCCTGCCCCGCGTGCAAGGGCACGGTCGTCCTGAACGAAGCGGGAACCGGTCTCGTGTGCGCGAGGTGCCGTGTGCGGTACCCGATCGAGGAAGACATACCGATCATGCTCATCGACAGGGCGGAGAAGATCGATTGACCGCCCGGGCGGAGGTTCCGACCCCCGTGTGTTTATTCACGCATGTAGCGATCGGAGCGATAGCCGGAGCCCTCTCCCCGACACCGTATCTGGCGCCGCTCTTCGGACTCGCAAGCCACGTAGCGCTCGACGTCATTCCTCACCGCGATATCGAAGAGATGCGCTACGAGCTGCTTCTGGCCGCCGCCGCGATCGCGGCGATCGCGCTCGGCGGAGCGCTCGCCCTAAAGGTATCGCTCGGCATCGCCTTCGCGCTCATTCCCGACATCGAGAATCTCCTCTGGAAGCTCGGGATCATACGCGACGATCAGAAGATATTTCCCGGTCACCGGAAATTCATCCCGCATGGGATGGCCGTGGGGAGGAGCAATCTCCTCGTCCAGCTGGTTGTTTCCGCCGCGGCCATTGCGGTTCTGATACGGAGGGGTGTATGAAGGGGCTCCTGTTCGTTTTCGCGCTCTGCACGGTGCTCCCGGGGAGCGCCTTCGGGGAGGTTTCCCGCGTCCTTTCCTCGGACCGGGGCAGCGTCACCGTCGAATTCAACATCCCCGATCCGCTCGTCGTGCCGATCGATGCGGAGGGAGCGCTGCGCCTGAGCCGGATTTCCGTGGACGGATTCTATACCATGGATGCCGAAGGGTCTCCCGTCCTTCCCGTGCGGCGCTTTTTTTTCGCGGTACCGGGGAACGCGAACGTCAGACTTGAGGTGCTCACCGAGGATTCGTATCTCATGAGTGGCGTTCTCCCGGAGGTCGCTCTCGAGAAGGGCTCGTACGGGGACCAGCGGAAAGCGCTCGCCGCGGCGCCCCCGCTGAGCGATCAGCGCTTCGTCCGCTTCTCGGGAGTCGAGAAGCTGCGCGCCCAGTACTGCGCATTCGTCGACGTGTACCCCGTTTTGTTCGATCCGGCGACGCAGAAGCTCTCGTGCGCCCGCCGGCTCGTCGTCCGTCTCTCGTTCCCGGGCGCTGAATCGCGCGGGGGGGGCGCGGAGGGCTCGTCGTTCGGCAATGATCTGTTCGTCAACGCGGAGCAGGCCGCCTCGTGGAAGCGCCTTCCGGAGAGAGCCGCTCGCGCGGCACGCACCCCCTTCGAATTCGCCCGCTCAACCAACTGGGTGAGGATCGGCGTCAGGGAGCGGGGCATCTATATCATCACGCACAGCGATCTTCTCGCGGCGGGAGTGGATCCCGCGCTCATCGATCCGGCGAGCACACGGCTCTTCTCGGGCGGTACCGATCCCGAGCCGGACAGCCTCAACCACGGCGGAAGCTTCCTCGACGATTACCATCTCGCCGAGCACGCGATGCTTTACCGGGGGAGCGGTGCCGGGGCGTTTCAACCGGGGGACACCCTGTTCTTCTACGGGCTCGGCATCAACGGCTGGGCGAACGACGCCGATCCGGCCGCCGGGGCGCGGCAATACCGCAAGCATCCGTACGACACGACGAACGTCTACTGGCTCACGTGGGGGGGAGGCTTCGACGGCTCGCCGCGCAGGATGAGCGATCGCGCCGTGCCGCAGGGCCCCGCCGATACGACGATCACGTGGTACGAGGAGCGCATCCACAACGAGAAGGATCTGTATTACGATCCCATCTACGCGGACGACCGGTGGTACTGGAACCTTCTCAAGATGAATGGAAGCACATCGTACTTCCCGCACGATTTCTACGCCAACGACATCGCCGATGCGTCCGGCGTCATGAAAACGAAGGCGTACGGGCCGTACAATTTCAACCGGTTCCAGGAATCGGCGACCTACCGTATCAACGGTGTGATCGCCGGCACGCTCAACTGGGTCGTTCCGTACGGCTACAATCCGGCGGGCATGAAGACGCTCGAGGCCCCCGTCTCGAATATTGTCGAGGGGAAGAACACATGGAGCGTCACGAAGCCCGTCGACAACGAGATGTATGTCTTCTGGTACGAGGTATTCTATCACCGCACGCTCAAGGCATACCAGGGCGCCATCGATTTCCACGTGCCCGCGCGGCCGATGAGGGCGCTCTACGAGCTCTCGGGATTCGCCGCGGGGGAAAAGCTCCTCCTCGATGTAACCGATGACAAATCCCCCGTTCTCTGCACGGGCTGGCAAGCGGTTTCGGGGGGGCTCAACTTCGCGGATTCGCTCCACGCTCGTCCGCGCCATTACGCGGCGGCCTCGCGGGGGGCGTTCAAGAGGGGTACCTTCTCGTCTGTGAACGTGCCGTCCCTGAGGGATATGCTTCCCTGCCCCGAAATGGTGATCATCTACCATAGAAATTTCCGCAACGCCGCCCTCATGCTTCAGGCGCACCACGAGAAGGCGATGGCCGTGCGTGCGATCGACGTCGAGGACGTCTATGACAATTTCTCCGGCGGGCACAAGGACCCGATCGGGATCCGCAACTACCTCAAGTTCCTCTACGACCGGGGCGACTGCGCGGTCGGGGGAGAGCCCGTCCTCGCGTACGTCCTCCTCATGGGGAACGGCACGTACGATCCGCGGAACGTTCTCAAGCAGGGGAACGATTTTATTCCGTTCTATCTCAACATCAAGTACCCGAACGAATCGGAGGGGATCGAGGACGAGGACTATCTCGTGAAGCTCGATAGCGGCGCCGACCGGGCGCCCGACCTGGCCATCGGGAGGATGAGCGTTCTCACCGACCGGGAGGCGAACGTCTGGGCGCGGCGCATCATCGATTACGAGGATCGCCCCGAGCAGGGGGCCTGGAAGGGTAAGGTGATCCTCTGCGCCGACGACGAGTTCTCGACCGTGCGGGATGATGATTTCGAATTCCTCATCTCAACCGAAGACCTCGCCGCGCGGAGAGGGCCGTTCCCGACTGCGGTGGATCTCAAGAAGATCTATCTGCACCTGTATCCGTTCGTCGGCGACGTGAAGCCGGCGGCACGCAAGGATTTCATCGAGGAATGGAGCGACGGCGCCCTCATCGTGAACTACAACGGGCACGGCTCGCCGCTCCAGATGGCGGACGAACGCGTCATGGTCAACTCTGACATCTATTCCCTCACGAACGGGCTGCGGCGCCCGCTCATGCTCTCTTTTTCCTGCTCCGTCGGGGATCTCGAATCGCCGTATCACCGGAGCATGTCCCAGAACATGGTCGTCTACGACGCGGGGGGCGCAATCGGAACGATCTCGGCGGCCGCGCCGACCTATCTGTATCCGAACAAGCTCCTCAACGAGGCGATCTACGGGTGCATCTTCACCTCAAAGGACAGCACGGGGACGCGTCCCCTCGGCTACGCGCTCCAGCTCGCGAAATACTCGATCGCAGCGCGGGAGGGATACGAGAGCAACAACGTGAAGTACATTCTCCTCGGGGATCCGGCGATGCGGCTGGCGATGCCGGCGTACAAGGTCGTTCACGAGACCGCCCCGATCGACACGATGCGGACCGGCAATCGATACCGGGCCTCGGGCTCCGTGACGGCCGGCGGCCAGGCGCTCGCTTCGTTCACCGGAACCGCCGACGTCGTCGTGCAGGAGGCCGAGCAGAAGGTGCGCGAGGTTATCGTCTCCGGCGGCGTTCCCATCACCATCAACTATGTCGTGCCCGGCAAGGATCTCTTCAGGGGCACGGTCGACGTCGTCGCGGGGAGGTTCTCCGTCGAGTACGTCGTGCCGAGGCGCTGCCACACGGGCCCCGGCGCGCGGATACGGAGCTACGTGACGTCGTCATTCAGCGATGGGATCGGGGCCTGCGATACCCTGCGGATCGTGCAGGCGGATACGCTGCGGAGCGACCTCGAGGCTCCGTCGGTGCACCTCTACTTCGCCGGCCAGGCGACGAAGGTCAAGGCGGGGGCGAAGCTCATCGCCGATATATCCGATCCGGACGGGATCGCGATCCTCGGCAGCGAACCGCAAAGCTCGATCTTCCTCGAGTTCGACGGGAGCGGCTATCCGGTCTACGTGACCGATTACTTCACGTACGACCACGGCTCCTACACGACGGGGCGGGTCGAGTATCCGCTCTCCGCCGGTTTCAAGCCGGGGCCGCACACCGTTCTCATCAAGGCATTCGACAACCTCGGCCTGGCCTCGTCCGATACGCTCAAATTCGACATCGTCGAGGAAGGGCTGTACGAGGTGAGCGACGTTTTCAACCTGCCGAACCCTTTCTCGAAAAACACGAATTTCGTGTTCCAGGTGACGAACCCCGCGGAGGCGAGGCTTTCCGTGTACACCGTTTCGGGGATCAGGATCTGGGAGCGTCGCATCGCCGCGATGGCGGGATTCAACAGCATCGATTGGGACGGGAGGGATCTGGCGGGAGATACTATCGCGAACGGCACGTACCTGTATGTGCTCGAGGTCGATTTCAAGGATTCGTTCCACAGAACGGAGACGGTCAGAGGAAAGGTCGTATACTTGCGATAACCGGTTCAGCCGGGCACGGGAGCGCATCGCGAGAGTTCGCACCGTCACGCCAAACTGCTTGACCCGGCATGCATCGGATTATTATTAATTAGGTACACCGGGCAGAACGGAGGATCTACGAATGTTTAAAAACGGCAGTACATGCGCTCTCGCCGCGCTCTTGGTGATTCTCTCCACGGGGGCCTTGTGGGCTCAGGGGGAAGCGGGAGCACATTGCCTTATCATTCCACCGAGCGCTCGAGCGAACGGGATGGGGCAGACCTACGTAGCGATCGCCGATGATGCCACGGCCATCTGGTGGAATCCCGCCGGGCTTGCCTTTGTCAATAGAGCGGTGGATCTCATGCATTCGCAGCTCGTTCCGGAACTCGCCTCCGACGTCTTCTATGAGTACTTCGGCGGCGCCTTCAAGGTGCAAGGGTTGGGGACGGTCGGGGGCTCGCTCGTATTCCTATCGTACGGCGACTGGGAAGCGCGGGATCCGAACAACAACTATCTCGGCCAGTACTCCTCATGGGAAGTGGCGCCGACCTTGAGCGGGGCGGTCAGGGTGCTCGAGAACATCGGCGTCGGCGTGAACCTCAAATTCATCTACATCGATCTCGCGCCGGCCGCCGCGACCGTCGAGAAGCAGCCGGGAAGAGGGCACTCGGTGGCCTTTGACGTCGGCGGACTGTGGCGGATTCCCGATTTCAGGGTGCTCGGCTACAAGGTTTCACGGCTGAACGTCGGCCTCGCCGTTACGAACCTCGGGCCGCCGATCAGCTTCGTGAACGTCGACCAGGCCGCCTCCCTCCCGCGCAACTTGCGGGCCGGCTTTGCGTACACCCCGTATTACAACGACATCGGAAAGGTGACCGTCGCGGCCGAAGTGAACAGACCCCTCGTCGAGTTCAGTCGTTCCAACACGTTTCACGTGGGGACGGAATTCTCGTACATCGACCTGATCACGGTGCGGGCCGGATACATGCACGATAGGGACGGCAACATCATGGATCCCACGTACGGTCTGGGATTCACCTTCAGCAAGCGTTACCGGCTCGACTGGGCGAGCATTCCGCAAGCGAAAGAGCTCGGCAGGGTCCATCGCTGGGCAATCGGTGTCACGTTCTAGCCCCTGGAAAGGTTTGACGCATAATTGGTGGCGAACCGCTCCTGGAAGCTCTGCGCCCTTGTTTTGTTCCTGGCCGTTCCGTCGCTTCCCCTGCGTGCCGGAAACGTCCCGGTCCTCGCTCGCGCCGGCTCCGGCCGGCTCATCCTCGAGCGAGGTGCGGTCGGGGGTCAGTCCGAGGTGCGGCGGCATCTGAAAATCCTTCCCTTCGACAGAGCTTCGAAGAAAGGCCCCATCCGAAAGGCGGCACGACTGCGCGCGCTGCTCGGCGCCGCGGCCGCCCCCGATACGATCAGGGTCATGCTCATCAGGGTCTCGTTCGAGAGCGACCGGGATGACGCGCTCTCGAGCCTGTCGACGGGAGGGGGTTTCGATCTCGCCCCGAACGGGAACGCGCTCATCGATCCGGCCCCGCACGGCCGGAGCTATTTTGATGCGCACATGCAAGCGCTCGGCAATTACTTCCGGTTTCAGTCGTGCGGGCGTCTCGAGATCGTTGCCGACGTCCTGCCCGAGGACGAGAACGGAAGCTACCTGCTCTCCGATCTCGCCGATTACGGGCCGGGGGAATCGGGCTCCTGGAGGGTGGAGAACCTCGTTCGATTCTTCCGGGACGCCGTTCGCGCGGCGGACGACGCGCTCGCAGGCCAGGGATACCCGAAGCGCTTCGGCGACTACGACGCCGTGGTCGTCGCGCACGCCGGCGCCAACCTCCAGAGCGATGTCGTCGCGGACACCCCGAACGACGTTCCTTCGTTTTTCGCATCCCTCGGATCCGAAGACACGTTCACCGTCGACGGCGGCGCCACGACGATACGCGAAGGCGCCGTCATTCCCGAAACCGCCTCGCAGGACGGATTCAACGGCGGTATCGCCGGCGTCCTCGCCCACGAGTTCGGCCACCAGCTCGGTCTTCCCGACCTCTACAATGCGACCGCGGGTACGCCGGCCGTCGGCTACTGGGACCTCATGGACAGCGGCGGCTACCTCGGCGCGTACATCCGCGACGGCGAGGGGCGTCTCCAGTACGCGGAGGGCTTTCTCCCCGGCGGTCTCTCGGCGTGGTGCCGGACTTTTCTCGGATGGACGGCGGTCGATACCGTCGCGACCTTCGAGAATGCGATCACGCTGCCGGCGGTCGAGAAGTGCCCGGCGCGCGTCGTCCGGGTCGAGGCCGCGAGCGACGAGTATTTCCTCGTTGAGAACCGCGCGGCCGAGCTCGACGGGATAGCAACGGAGTACGTGGTCGCCGAAAACGGAGTCATCCTGGGCACGGCGAACGCCGCGGGCGGGGGGAGCCCCGGCGCGCCGGCGGCGCTCGTGAATGGCTACGATCTTCTCCTTCCGCGGCAATTTATCGCGCCGTCGCCGAACGGCGGCCCCGGCCTTCTCGTGTGGCACGTCGACGAACGCCTCATCGCGGAACGCTGGGACGGGAACGTACTCAATGCCGATCGCCCCTTCGCCATCTCGCTCCTCGAGGCGAACGGCGTCGTCGATCTCGGAGATGCGTCCTCGCGTTTCGCGCTCGGATGGTACGACGACGCGTACTACGCGGGGAACCAGACGGTCCTCTCCGACTCGACGCTCCCCGCGGCGTGGAGCACGTGGAGGGTGCCGACCGGCGTGAGGATCGACCACGTATCGGCGCGCGATACGCTCATGAGCTTCAATGCGCGTGTGAAGGACGTGTTCGATTCAAAGAAACTCGCGGACCGGGAGGGCGCCGCCGAGGTCGGCTCGCTGATCCTCCCCGACGGGAATCTGCTCGTCGTCGATGCGCGGGGACGCGGATGGATCGCCGGGCGCGAAGGTCCGGTGTTCTCCGTCGGGAGGCCGTTCGTGACGATTCCGGCATTCGCCTCCTCGTTCTCGACCCTCGAAGCTTCCGCCGTCATCATCGGCGACAGAGACGGATATGTCCACGCGTTCAGGTACGGCCAGTGGGGCGAGTTCGACGGCTGGCCCGCGCACATCGCCGGGTCCTTCATCTGGCACCCGGTCGTCGTCAGACACTATACAGAGGATTTCGTGGCGGTCACCGACGGAAGCGGCCGCGTCCATCTTCTGGGAGGAGACGGCAGGGAAGAGCCGGGTTCCCCCTTCATCCTGCCGAATCACGTGGTGAGCAACATGGCCGTCGCGACCGGACCCGTGGGGGAGGCGGAGGGTCTCTTCGTCCTCGCGGGGGACGCGGAGCCGGTCCCGCGTGCGTGGCTTTTCAGGTTGGATCACTCTCCCGAGCTGCGTCCGTCGAGCGGCTATCCGGTGCGCCTGCTCCTCAGCGCGAAAGACATGGAAGACGGCGTCTATATCGCCGGTGGAGATGTCAATCCGGATGAGGAAGGGGATGAGGTTTTCGTTCTGTGCCGCGCGACGGGACGGATCATGCTCGTCGGACCGCACGGCGTTTTGTCGGAGCGGCGCCGCGAGCGTTCCATCGTCGCCCCGCCGGCCCTCCGTGATTTGAATGGTGATTCGTACCTCGATCTCGTATATTCCGATGGAATTTCAATTTATGCAATCAATCCCTCGGGTGCGAATCTCACCGGGTGGCCGCGGAGCTTGGATTCCTTTCGCGAGCTTCCCGGGGAGACGAGATTCCGGGCGCCCGCCACGATTCTCGCCTCGGGGAAGGGAGTGACCGTCGTGACGGGGAGCGATGCAGGGCTGCTGTATCTGGTGAAAGGATCGGGAGAATCCGCGGAGGGCTATCCAAGAAAGGCGAGCCATTCGATACTCGGCCCGGTCGAGATTTGGAATGCATTGGATGGTTCGTATTTCGTCTATCGCGACGGATCGTTCGCGAAATGGCGCTCGGCGCCGGACGGCCCTGGAAGATGGGTTTCATTGTGGGGAAACAGCGGGAGGACGGCGTGGACGGTGCGCTCTTCGGCGAGCGGATCGCCCGCGGAGTGGCTCGAGCTTTCGAAGGATTTTGTCATCTACCCGAACCCCTCGAAGGGTGATAGAATCGGATTTCACTTCGTCGCCCCGCAGGAGGGAACTGCGCGCCTCGAGATACTGACACTAACGGGCGAACGTGTGCTCGAGCGGGACAAGCGTCTCGCGGGTGGAGAAGACGAGTTCGTCGTTTCGATGAAGGGCAAGGCTTCGGGCGTTTACCTTTCGAGGCTCGTGATCACCTCGGGAGGGCGCCGGGTCGAAGCGAACCGGAAATTCGCCATCGTGCGTTGAACGTGGAGGTTCGTATGCGCTTTGCAGTCGTCTCGTGCATCGTCGGAGTGCTCGCGGGCGTGCCGGCATCGCCGGGCGCCGCGGGGAGCATGGATATCCAGAAGGATGTCGTGGGGGCCGCGCGGCCGTGCGTTTCCATGTCCGTGTTCCGCGCTGAAAAGGAGCAGGCGCTCGTGAATGGGCTCCGTCTCGATGAGCGCCTCGCCTATCATGGAACGCGCATCGAGACGTCGGAGCCCTCTATGTTCGCACGCTCGGCGGCGGATGCGGGTCCCGCGGGGAGCGCTTCGTGGAGCCGCGGGAAAACCGCTCTTGCCATCGTTGCATCGGCTATTCTCCCCGGCATGGGGGAGCTCTACTGCTATACGGCCTCGCGCGACAGGGGAACGCTGGCCCGCGTCCCCGTCTTCGTCGCCCTCGACGGGTTATTGTGGTACGGGTACTTTCACAATCACGCCAAGGGAAAAGATATCAAGCAGGATTACATGGATTACGCCGACGCACACTGGGACCTCAACCGCTTCCTCAAGAATCACCCGTGCTGCAACCAGGGGGTCGGGGACAGTTGCGACAGCTGGCAGGATTTTAACGCAGGCTGCCAGGGGGAGATTAACTACTTCTACTATACGCCGCGCGAGCTCGATACGGAGGAGTACTACGAGAACATCGGCAAGTACAACGCCTTCGTGTTCGGATGGGACGACGCGAATGAGTGGGACTACAATAATCCGGACCAGTTCATGACCTATCAGTACTGGACGGCTCACCGGACGTACTACTGGTCGCTGCGGAAGGACAGCGACAAGTATCTCCTTCGCGCCGATGAGTACCTCATGGGGCTCGTCGTGGACCGGGTCGTCTCGATGCTCGACACGGGGTGGCTCGCGTACCGCATCTCGAAAGGGCAGAATCCCGACAAGGGATGGTCCCTGAGGTTCAGAACGTACGATGAGGCGCCGACCCTCATTATCAGTCGCCGTTTCTAGCGGAGGAAAAGCGTTGAAAAGAATCATCGCATGCATACTGATCGCCGCGTTTGCGAGCTCGTGCGTCCCCGCATCCCTGCTCGCGGAATCGGTATTCGATGTCTCCCGAGCGCAGCCCCCGGCGCTGCGCCTCGAACCGGTCGCGGACGTGCGGAGTTACAGCGCCGCGGGCTTCGCGGCGAGCGGAGGGACGCTCTCGAGCGGCGAGGCCGTCCGCGGCATCTCTCCACTCAAGGCGGCCGGGGCGAGCCTGCTTCTCGCGGGGCTCGGCGAGCAGCGTCTCGGCCACGCGCTCCGCGCGAAGGTGTTTTTCGGTCTCGAGGCGATCGGATGGATATCGGTCGCGAGCTTCCTCTGGCGGGGCTACTCGCGCGAGAATTCGTACAAGGATTACGCGGTTGCGTTCGCCGGCGTGGATGGTAGGGGCCATTCGAACGATTATTACAGGACGATCGGCGAGTACCTGACGAACGACGGCCCCGGCGGCTACAACGAGGCTGTGCGGCGCGAGGCGCGCGACCTCTACTATCCCGACGCGGAGACGATGGATGCGTACTATCGCTCCCATGCGATCACGGGAGAGGCGGGTTGGCTCTGGAGGACGGAAGACGCATACCGGCGCTACGGGGCGCTGCGCAGCGGGAGCCGTTTCTCCTACCGTGTCGCGCTCTACTCGGCGGTCGGCGTCGCGGCCCTCAGGGTTGTGAGCGCCGCCGACGCGGTGAGGCTTGCCCGGAACGATCAGCGCTCCGCGGCTGACGAAGGCACGACATCGATGGGCCTCGAGCGGATTCCGCAGGGCGTCGCGCTCTTTATGCAGCGATCGTTCTAGGATACGCCGGCCGGGCCCGGATAGGCGGCGCGAGATGAAAATGGCACCCGCAGTCGTGACCCCGCTCATCGTTCTCCTGCAGCTTGCGCACACCCCTGTATCAGCCCCGGAGCGCGCGGCGGCGGGCGATTCCGTCGCGCTTCGCTCCATCCCCGATACGGCGCGCGTACTTCGCATCGAAGAGACCGGTGTGCACCTCGGCCTCGGCGAATTGCGCGAGCCGACCGGCGTCGCGGTCGACTCGAGGGGATTCGTCTTCGTCGCCGATGCGATGGCGGGAAAGGTGTTTCGCTACGACCGCAACGGAGCGTCGGTCGAGGTCGAGCGCTCGCCGGACAACGCCGCGTTTTATCCCATCGACGTCGCCGATCAGCAATCGTTCATCCTCGTTCTGGACTACTCGCGGAATAAGCTCGTGCGCTGCACGGACAAGGGCGCCTACCTCGACGTGCTCCTGTCGTTCGATCAGTTCGAGCGCGTGCGCCCGGTCTCGCTCACGGCGGGGGCCGGGGGAAGGATCATCACGGCGGACGTGACCAACCATACGGTCGTGCTGTGGACGCCGCTCCTCGATATCGAGCTCACGATCGGGGAGTTCGGGCGGGGAGAGGGGAGATTCAACGAGCCGAGAAAGGCCGCATTCCTGCCGAGCCAGGGGATCGTCGTCGTCGAATCGGGAAACCGGCGGCTCCAGTATTTCTCGCCCTCGGGGCGCTACGAGCGCATTGCGCAACCTCCGGCGGGAACGCCGTTCATCTCGCCCCGCTCGGTGAGCGTCGACGACGCCGGCACCGTATATGTGTGCGACGCGCAGGCAGGGAGGGTCTTCGTTTTCGACGCGCAGGGCTCGTACGTGACGGACATCCATGAATACGGGGGAGAGGCCATTTCCCCCGCCGCGGCCGCCGCCGGATGGGACGGCGCGCTCTACGTCGCGGACCTTAAATCCCGCTCCATTCTCGTCTACCGGGTTCTCCATCCGCGTGAGAAATGATGCGCCCTCTCGGAATCTTCACCGCGGCCGTCGCCGTCATTCTGGCCTGCGGCCGTGTGTCAGCCGCGGCGGCCGGGCCGTCGGAGGGTGCGCCGCGCGCCGGGCGCGCGGCTGAAAGCCGCACCTTCGTTCTCGAAGCGGGGCAGACGAAAGTCGAGCTCGGGAAGCCCTTTCTTGTTCCGGAGAGCGATTCAGTCTCCGTGGACGGCGCGCCGCTCGCGAGGGGGGATGACTACCGGATCAATTCACTCCGGGGCTCGATCGTGCTCGTGAAGCCGGCGGCGGGGGGGGAGCGGCTCGTTGTGCGTTTCTCGCGGTATCCGCTCCCCTTCGCTCCCGTTTTCGCGGCGCACGTGGCCGAAGGCGCGGCGCCGCTTCCGCTCGAACCGCTCGCTGCGCCGACGGCGGGGCGCGGGGAGCGCCGCGCGGGGGAGCCCCATCAACTCCGCCTCTCGGGGTCGAAGACCGTCGGCGTGAACGTCGGTTCGAACCGGGACCTCGGCCTCGATCAGAGCCTTCGGGTCACGATGGTCGGCACGGTCGCCAAGGACCTCGAGGTAAACGCCTTTCTCACCGACGACAATCTCCCCGTCCAGCCCGAGGGCAACACGGAGGAGCTCAAGTATCTCGACAAGGTGTACGTTCAGGTCAAGGCGAAGCACACGGAGGTCCAGCTCGGCGACTTCACGTCGGGTCTGTCGTGGTCGCAATTCTCGTCGTTTCAGCGGGAGCTGCGCGGGGTGGCGGCGGACGTCCACGCGCGCGGTGATTCCTTCTTCGCGGGCGGCGGGGTCGCGAAGGGACGATTCATGACGGCGCGCTTCGCGGGGAAAGAAGGGGTGCAGGGCCCCTATGAGCTCATCTCCGCTCGGCGGTTCAACGCGGTCATCATTCTGCCGGGCACGGAGCGCGTCTATTGCAACGGCCGCTCGCTCAAGCGCGGGAGCGAAAATGACTACGTCATCGACTACAACCGGGGAACGGTCACGTTCATGGAGCGTCTGCCGGTGACGGACGACTCCGAGATTGTGATCGACTACGAGATGAGCGAAGACAACTACGAGCGATCGACCGTCACGGGAGGCTGGATGTCCCCCCGGTTCGCCGGCGCGCTGAGCCTGCGCGCGTTCTTCTTCCAGGAGGGGGATGACACGGGAAACCCGGTTTTCGGGTCGCTCACCGCCGACGACAGGACGACTCTTCAGAAGGCGGGTGACGATCCGTCGAAGTCCTTCACCCCGGGGATCGAGAAGGTCGAGGCGGGGAAGGGGGACTATATCCTCGTACCGGCGGACTCGGTGCCCGCGCATTTCGAGTTCGTGGGCTCGGGAGGGGACTACCGCCTCGAGTTCTACGAGGCCGGCGCGCTCAAGGGGGACTACCGCGTAGACGGTTTTTCCTCGCGCGGATACGTCAAGTACCGCTACGCGGGGGAAGGGAAGGGGGATTTCCGAACGGGGAGATTCCTGCCTCTTCCCGAGCGGAAACGGCTCTTCACCCTCGGCGCCTCCGCCGCGAAAGGCTCGCTCTTCCTCGATGCGGAGGGGGACGTGAGCGTCCACGACAGGAACCTGCTCTCGACCGATGGGGACGGCGACAATACGGGGCAGGCGATGAAGCTCGCGGGAGGATTGAAAGAGGTCAGGATCCCCGCGGCGCGCCTTTCCCTGTCGGGGGAGTTCTCGACGCTCGCCGATCGCTTCACCGCTCCCGACAAGCCGCGCGAATCGTACTTCTACCGGGAATGGGGGCTCGAGGACGTTCCGCTCTCGGGACGCGAGAACATAGGAGGTGCCCGGCTCGGCCTCACCGGCCGGCGGGCATGGACCCTCGGCGGCAGCTATCTCGCGCTTTCACGGGGTTCCGCGCTGTCGGCGAGGAAGGCGGACGTGGCCGGTGGGCTCGGCGACATGCAGACTCGCGGCCTCGCGCTCAAGGCGTTCCGCTCGAGCGCGGGGAGCGATCGGGAGCGGCGCTTTGTCCAGGGGAGCGGCGTCTTTTCCTTCTGGCGTTTCGTCCCGCGGCTCACCCTCGAAACGGAGCGGTATAGGGCGTTCACCGCGGCGGCCCCCGATACGGGGCGCTACTACCGGGAAGGGGTCTTCTCCGTCGCGGGGAGAAACATCGGCGCCTACCGGGGGATTCTCTCTCTCACGCGGAGACTCACGGACGGCGTCGATTCGTCGGGCGTGGACTGGTTCCGCTCGCGGGAAAACGACGAGATCACGTTCGACGGCGGTTTCTCCGAGGGGGGGCGCATCTTCGAGCTCCTCGCCACGCACCGCCGCAGTCGCGACGTGCGATTCGACGAGACGAGCCGGTACAGCCTCGCGCGCTTTCGCGGCCGGGATTCATGGGAAAAGGCCGGTGTCGCGGCGGACGTGAGCTATCGATTGAGCGCGGGGCAGGAGCGGACACGCGAAAAGGCGGTCGTTTTCGTCGGTGAGAACCAGGGGGACTACGACAGGGAAGGGCGCGAGGTCGGGCAGAAGCGTGGGGATTACATGCTCATTTTCATCCCGGGCGGCGATCTGGAGCCCGTGCGCTCGGTCGAGCTCAGCGTGCAGGTCAGCGCCGGCGCGGGAGTGCGGGGCCTCGTCGGCGAGAGGGAAAGCGGCGGCTTCTTCGGAAGGCTCAGGCGCGAGGTCTCCCTCGATCACTTCTTCTCCGTTCTCGAAAAATCGCGGACCGGCGATCTCGTTGGGCTCTACACCCTGAAGCCGTCGCTGCTCCAGAGAAATGATCTCACCGTGTATGGCGTGAACAAGCTCCGCGAGGAATGTACGCTCTTCAACTCTTCGAGGATCTTCAAGCTGCGCGTCTTCTATACCCGCGAGGACGAGGAAGACAACCGTCTCGAGGGCGCGTTCGCCGAGGCGTTCACGCGGGAGGTGAGGATGCGGGCCGAGTCGGCTCCGTGGGACGCGCTCGCCGTCACGTGGGAGGCGGGCACGGGGCTACGGAGGCGGGACGCCCTGGGACTCTCCGAGCAGAGCTACCGGGTCGAGACGAACTCTCTCGCCCAGATCCTGAATTATCGCTTCAACGCGTCGACGAGAGTCTCGCTCGAGCTCGGCGCCGAGCGCCGCGCGGACGAGGTCTCGGCGGCGAAGCAAATCTCATACATGGCGACCCCGTCCATCGCCTCCTCCGTCGGAGAGCGGCTGAACGTCGCATTGTACTTCAAGCTCACCTACACGGATGTCCGTTCGGAGACCGCCAAACCCCTTTTTTTCCTCGAGGAGGGGCTTCGCGAGGACTGGAGCGCCATGGGGCAGTATCGCTTTTCACGAAACGTGAGCTTCGGTCTCAACTATACGGGACGCCGCGAGAAGAACTATCTCGGGGAGGTGAGGACGGTACATGATCTCAAGGTTGAAAGCCGCGCTTACTTCTAGCATGGTGCTCGCCGTCATGCTGCCGGTCTCCCCGCTCGCCGGGGTGATCCGCGCCGCGAGCTACCCGGGCGCACGGGTGATCTCCGCTTCGGAGCTCGAGAAGCGGAGCCTTCTTCGGGTGGGGGTTGCATACTCGGATTCGCTTGTTTCAATGGAAGTTGTGCGTGTTGATTCACTTTATTTCTCAATGGGCTATCCCGGCGTCGAGATACAGGTGGATACATCCGCTTCCGTGGCAGGGATTGATATCCGACTCACCCTAACCGAGGGTGAGGCGGCGCGGATCGGAAAGGTCTCGGTGGACGGGGCGGAGTTCATCGGAGAGGCCGAAGCGATGCGGCGCGTGCGGCCGATCGCGGGGGATCGGTTCGATCCCTTCCTCCTCGAGGAATCCCTCAGAGAGCTCCTCGGGCTCTATACCGAATCGGGCTTCCCGTACGCGCAGGTATGGCTCACCGGTTTCGACTACCGCAGCGTCGCAAACGAAGTCGACGTGCGCATTTCGATATCGGAGGGAGAGCGCTCGGCGATCGCGCGCGTCGTTTTCGATGGTCTCACGCGAACCGACTCTTCGCTGGCGCTCCGCACGTCGCGCCTCAAACCCGGGGCCGCCTACAGCGAGAAGCGCGTTGAGCGGGCCCGGAGCTACCTGCGAGGCGCGGGCTATTTCGAGTCGGTCGGAGAGGCGAGGCTCGAGCGGCGCTCGAGCGGAAGGGTCGACCTCGTCGTCCCCGTCAAGGAGATCGAGCGGGGCAACTCATTCCAAGGCGCTCTCGGTTTCTCGCGGAAGGAGCAGGGGGATTACGTGCTGAACGGCTCCGTCGCGGTCGAGCTCAGGAACATTGCGGGGACTGGACGCAACGTCCACTTCGACTGGGTCAACGACGGCCAGGATTACTCGCGGCTGGCCCTGCGCGTCAGGCAGCCGTTTCTCTTCTCGAGCCCGGTAAGCCTCGACGGCGAGCTCTTGCAGGTCATCCAGGACTCGTCATACATGTGGAACTCGGGAGGACTGTACTTCGGTGTTCCCCTTGGACCGTTCAACTCGATCGTGGCCGGCGCGGCCGCGGACCGGAACGTGCCGAACTCGGGAGAGCTCATCCGGAGCATCCGCGAGCGCTTCCGCGTCGGGCTCACGAGGGGACTTTCCGGGGGTATCGGCTTCGCGGCGCACGTGGAGGGGGCGTACCGGAAGAGCTATCTGCGAACGCGTCCGGCCGAGATCGACGGCGAGCTCCTGTACCGCTTCGACGGCTCCATCGAGGCGCCCACGTGGGGAGATCAGAGCATGTTCGCGCGGCTCGTCTCCGAAGCGGTCTTCTCCACCGGGACCATTCCGCTCGCCGAGCTTTTCCCGCTCGGTGGCGCGACGACCTTGAGAGGGTATCGCGAGGGGCAGTTCAGGGGAGAACGCCTCGCGTTCACGAATCTTGAGTACCGGTTCGGGGAGGGGGGCTGGCTCTTTCTCTTCGACGACCTCGGCGCCTTTTACCGGCGCGACGGGGGGTGGGCCGTGAAGAACGGCACGGGGTTCGGGCTGAGGTCGCAATCCCCTCTCGGCGTCGTTGTGCTGAGCTTCGGCGTAGGGGAGCGGCTCTCGCTCGAGGGGACGCGCATCCATATCTCGCTCGTGGAAAAATTCTGATACCGAGAAATTCTGATACCGCGATTGACGAAACCTCCCCGCCGAACGTATACTGAATCGATGTTCTGCCGTGAAAGGGGCGAAGGCATTGACGGAATTCGAACGGGCATTGAAGGGTGAGATAACGCCGGTTCTCAGGGGCGTGGCGGAGGCGGAGCGCGTCGAGCCCGAACGGCTCCGCCGCCTCGTGGCGGAGGGGAGAGTCGTCATCACGGGCACGGCGCGAAAGCACTGCCGCGTGATCGGTATCGGCGAAGGCTTGCGGACGAAGGTCAACGCGAACATCGGGACGAGCCCCGCGCACGACGAGCCGGAAGTCGAGCTCGAGAAGCTCCGCGTCTCGATCGAGGCGGGAGCGGACACCGTCATGGATCTTTCGACGGGGGGGGATCTCGACGCGATGCGCCGCTCGATCTGCGGGAAGTCGACGATCCCGCTCGGGACCGTTCCCATTTACCAGGCGATCGTGGAGGCGACGCGCTCGGGCGGCGACGTCCCCGACACGAAGACGGAGGCCTTCCTCGATGTCGTCGAGCGTCATGCGCGCGACGGCGTCGATTTCATGACGATCCATTGCGGGCTCGTGAAGAGGCTTGCCGATGCGGTCGCGGCGACGAGAATCGCCGGGGTCGTGAGCCGCGGCGGCTGTTTTCTCCTTCAGTGGATGCTCGCGAACAAGCGGGAGAATCCCTACTACGAGCACTACGACCGGCTCCTCGATATCGCCGCGAAGTATGACGTCGCGCTGAGCCTCGGTGATGGTCTCAGGCCCGGCGCAATCGCCGACGCAACGGACGGCGCGCAGATGGGGGAGCTTCTCGTCATCGGCGAGCTCGTAGAGCGCGCGCGTGCGCGCGGCGTGAGCGTTATCGTCGAAGGGCCGGGGCACGTTCCGCTACAGGATATCCCCTCGCACATGATCATGCAGAAACGGATCACGAAGGGCGCTCCGTTCTACGTTCTCGGGCCGCTCGTCACTGACGTGGCGCCCGGTTGGGACCACATCACGAGCGCGATCGGCGGCGCCGTCGCGGCGCAGTATGGAGCGGATTTTCTGTGCTACGTCACGCCGGCCGAACACCTGCGGCTTCCCTCCGTGAAGGACGTGCGCGACGGCGTCATCGCGGCGCGCATCGCGGCCCACGCAGGGGACATCGCAAAAGGGATCCCCGGGGCGGCCGACTGGGACCTCGAGGTCTCGCGCGCCCGCGCGGAGCTCGACTGGGAGCGCGCTCTCTCGACGAGCCTCGATCCCGAAACCGCGCGCGGCATGTTTGATCCGATCTCGGGGGATTCGGAAAAGCTCTGCTCGATGTGCGGCATATACTGCGCGATTCGGGGGACGAAGAGGACCAGGGACAGACGGAAACGGCAGGGGTAGGGATGGGCGGCACGGATCGCAGTCGCGCGAGCTGTTCTTGCCGCGGGGTTGAGGCCGCCGAGCCCGTCGCGGCAATCGTTTCATTTCTTGCACGGCACGATTTCACGCTCCCGATTCCCGAACGGGACGTGACGGTTGAGCGCCTCGTTTCGCTCATCGCCGGGGGGGCTGTCCCGCCCGCGTATCTCCTCACACTCGCCGAACGGTGCGGTATCGAAGGGCTTTCGCTCATCGCGGAGGCGGCCGGTTCTTTGGGGGTGCGCCCGAAGGGCGCGGGGGGGACCGCCGGAGAGGGAGGGGCCGAGGCTCGATCCGCGGCGCCGCTCGCGCTCGACCTCGATGAGGCGTTTTCACTCGTTTTCAAATCGCTCGGCGAGGAGCGGTCCGGTCAGCTCGAGATGGCCCGAGCCGTGTCGAGGGCATTCGGGGAGGACGGCGTCGCGTTTCTCGAAGCGGGCACCGGCACCGGCAAATCGCTGGCCTACCTCGTTCCTTCGGCGCTGCATTCGTTCGAGACCGGGGAGCGGGTCATTGTTTCGACCTATACGAAAAACCTTCAGGACCAGCTTTTCCGCAAGGAGATGAGCGTTCTCGAACGCGCCCTTTCCATCGACGGTGGCGCCGAGAGGCTCCTCGGCAGGGATAACTATCTCTGTACGAGGAACGTTCTTCTACAGGCTTCGAAACTCATGGAGGAGACGAGCGCACCGGGCCTCGCGCTGGCTCTCTTCGTCTCTCTCGCGGACGGGGGTACGATCGACTCGCTCGGGGCGCTTCCGGACGGCATCGATGCGAGAGATCTCGCCGCGCCCCCGCGGTGTCCGATGAATGCGTGCGGCTTCGCGGAGCGATGTCCGCTCATCAGGGCGCGAAGGCGCGCGCGCGAGGCGAGGATTCTCTTCGTGAACCACGCGCTGCTCCTGACTGACTACCAGCAGGGGGGAGCGGTGATCGGACCGTACGCGCGGGTTGTCTTCGATGAGGCGCACCAGCTCGAGCGGTGCATCATCGAGAATCTGTCGGTGAGGACCTCACGCGAGGATATGCACCGCATTCTCGAGCCCCTCAAGCTTTTCGAGCGCGATGACGACACGTGGAAGCTTCTCGTGCGCGAGCTCGAGTGCTCTCACATCGGGGGGAGCTGGAATCGTCTCAGGAAGAGCCTCGCGCGGAATGCAAGGGACCTCGAGCGCGCGTACGCGGGGTTTTTCCGCGGCGTCACCGATACGCTCAACGCCGGACGCTCCTTGAGATCGACGAAAACCCGTTACACGGACGGCGGCGAGACCTTCGCTATTGAAAGGACTGCGTTACACGATATTTTTTTATATATCAATACATTACTTGAATCACTTAAACTAATATCAGAAGTAAGACTGTCGCAGGACCTCGGCGTATTCCAGCAGGAAATCTCGTATGCCGCCGAGGAGCTCGCGACCCTTTCTGAGAGCCTGAAATACCTCTCGACGGGGACCGACGAGGATTCGGTCTTCTGGCTCGACTGGGGTTCCGACGGGGCGCTCAGGGAAATGTGCGGTTCCCCCCTCGGCATCGACCGCTCCTTCGCCGATTATCTCGAGGGTTTCCTCGGCTCGGCGGTGTTTACCTCGGCGACGCTCTCGCAGAACGGGAGCTTCGCATTCCTCAAGGAACGGCTCGGTCTGAGGCTCCTTCCGATCAAGCCGATCGAGCTTGTCATCCCGTCTCCGTTCCCCTTCGATAAGAACTGTCTCACGCTCGTCGTATCGGGACTCGGCGACCCGAACGACGACGGGTTCGCCGCGCCGGTGGCCGATCTCGTCTCGGCGCTGGCGGCGAGCGTCGCTCGCAGGACGATGGTCCTTTTCACGTCGTACCGTCTCTGTTTCTCCGTCGCGGGGGCGCTCGCGAAGCGCGGTGTCGACGGGCCGGTGTTCGTGCAGGGCTCGGGGGAAAGCAGGGAGGCCCTCTCCGAGCGATTCCGTCTTCACCCGGCGGGAGTGCTCCTCGGGGTCGCGAGCTTCTGGGAGGGGGTCGATTTCCCGGGGGAGGAGCTCGAGGTGCTCGTCATTCCGAAGATTCCGTTTCCCGTACCGTCTGAGCCCATCGTCGAAGCGCGGTCGCATCGGCTTTCGGCGCTCGGCGAGGATGCGTTCGGGAAGCTCTTCCTGCCCGAGGCGATCCTCCGCATGCGGCAGGGGGCGGGGCGTCTCATCAGGCGCATGGACGACCGCGGAGTCATCGTCATCCTCGACTCGCGCCTCGGGACCAAGCCGTACGGGAGCACGATCCTCTCGTCCCTTCCGTCGGGAACCGTCGAGCACGTCTCGCCCGAAGAATGCGTCGTGCGCGTCGCGCGGTGGTTCGGGGGCGTCTGAACGCTCGCTTTGCAGTTGCCGAGCCGGTCCGAAAGCCGTATCGTCAATGTGAATTATCGGATTCCGGAGGTGAAGATTCCATGCAAAAACGGAATATCAGGGCGCCGCGGGGAACCGGGATGAGCTGCAAGAGCTGGTTCACGGAGGCGCCGCTGCGCATGCTCATGAACAATCTCGATCCCGAGGTCGCCGAGAGGCCGGAGGATCTCGTCGTGTACGGCGGCCGCGGCAAGGCCGCCCGAAACTGGGATTGCTACGACGCGATCGTGGAAACGCTGCGCGGCCTCGAGAACGATGAGACGCTCCTCGTCCAGTCGGGGAAGCCTGTCGCCGTTTTCAGGACGCACGAGGACGCGCCGCGCGTGCTCATCGCCAACTCGCTCCTCGTTCCCCGGTGGGCGACGTGGGAGAGCTTCTGGGAGCTCGAAGCGAAGGGGCTCACGATGTACGGCCAGATGACGGCCGGCTCGTGGATGTACATCGGCACGCAGGGGATTCTCCAGGGGACCTTCGAGACCTTCGCCGAATGTGCGCGGCAGCACTTCGGTGGAACGCTTGCGGGGAGGCTCGTGCTCACGGCGGGCCTCGGGGGGATGGGGGGCGCCCAGCCGCTCTCGGTTACAATGAACGGCGGCGTCTGTCTCGCCGTCGAGGTCGACGCCGGGCGGATCAGGCGCCGCATCGAGACGCGGTACTGCGACGAGATGGAGACCGATCTCGACCGGGCGCTCGAGAAGGCGACAGAGGCGGTGAGGGAAAAGCGTCCGTACTCGATCGGGCTCCACGCGAACGCGGCAGACGTTTTTCCCGAGCTCGTCCGCCGCGGCTTCGCTCCCGACGTCGTCACCGATCAGACGTCCGCGCACGACGCCCTCAACGGCTACATTCCGCGGGGCTACGACGTAGCGCAGGCCGCCGCGCTCAGGCGCTCGAACCCCGACCGCTATGTCAAGGAGGCGACCGAGTCGATCGTCGTCCACGTCCAGGCGATGATCGATCTCCAGAAGCGCGGCGCCGTCGTGTTCGATTACGGGAACAATATCCGCGGCCAGGCAGAAAAGGGGGGGCTCGCGAACGCCTTCGCCTTTCCCGGCTTCGTTCCCGCGTTCATCCGCCCGATGTTCTGCATCGGCAAGGGGCCGTTCCGCTGGATCGCCCTTTCGGGAGATCCGAGGGATATCCACCGCACCGATGATCTCGCCCTCGAGCTCTTCCCCGAAAACGAATCGCTCTGCCGCTGGATTACGCTCGCGCGCGAGAAGGTCGCTTTCCAAGGGCTGCCGGCGCGTATCTGCTGGCTCGCGTACGGGGAAAGAGAGAAGTTCGGCCTCGCCCTCAACGAGCTCGTCGCGAGGGGGGAGATCTCGGCGCCGATCGTTATCGGCCGCGACCATCTCGATTCCGGTTCCGTCGCGAGCCCGTTCCGCGAAACGGAAGCGATGAAGGACGGGAGCGACGCGATCGCCGATTGGCCGATCCTGAACGCGCTGCTCAACGCCTCGTGCGGCGCCGCGTGGGTCTCGGTGCACCACGGGGGGGGCGTCGGGATGGGACTATCGATCCACGCGGGTCTCGGCGTCGTCGCCGACGGAACACCGAAAGGGCGCGAAAAACTGGCACGTTGCCTGCGGTGCGACCCTGGCACAGGGATTGCAAGACACGCGGATGCTGGATATGAGATAGCCATTGAAAAGGCGAAAGATGCAGGGCTTCGTATCCCGATATTGAAGAAATGAAGCCTGATTTCGAGGGGCCGCGAGGTCCTTTTGTCGCGAGATTGCCATTGTAACTGTGCAAGTTGAGCAGCTTTTCAAGGCTGGCTTGTTCGATACAAAGGAGTGGCGCTTGCCTGAGATCGTTGATCTGCTGCTTTGCGGCGCCGGACAGCTTGTGACGTGCGGGGGTTCCAAAAAAGGACCGAAGCGTGGCAAAAGTCTATCCGATCCCGGCCTCGTATCCGACGGGGCGATGGCGATCGTGAAGGGGAAGATATTCTCCGCCGGCACCCGCGCGGAGGTCGAGAAGAGAATCGGGAAGGCTCGCGTCGCGAGGTCGTTCGACGCCGGCGGGCGCGTCGTTATGCCGGGCTGGGTCGATCCCCATACGCACGCGGTTTTCTCGCGCTACCGCGCCGACGAGTACGAGGCGCGCATCCGGGGGGAGGGCTACCTCGAGATCGAGCGCCGCGGCGGCGGGATCAAGCGGACGGTCCGCGAGGTGAGGGAGATGGACGAGGAACGGCTCTTCGAAGTGAGCCGCCGACGGCTCGCGAAGATGCTTGAGGGCGGAACGACGACCATCGAGATCAAGAGCGGCTACGGGCTCGAGACCGAAAGCGAGCTCAAGATGCTCCGCGTCATCAGGCGCCTCGGGGCCGAGATGCCGCTCGATGTCGTCGCGACCTTTATGGGCGCGCACCAGAAGCCGGCCGGATCGGACGCTTCCAAAGCGTACATCGACATTGTCATCGACGAGATGATTCCCGCGGTCGTCCGCGGAAAGCTCGCCGAGTTCATCGACGTGTTTTGCGAAGAGGGCGTGTTCGGTCTCGATGAGACCGAGCGGATTCTCGAGGCGGGACGAGAGTCCGGTCTCGCTCTCAAGGTGCACGCGGACGAGATCACCCCGATGGGCGGCGCCGAGCTCGCCGCGCGGATGGGGGCGGTCTCGGCGGAGCACCTCACGAAGATATCGCCCGCGGGCGTGGAAGCGCTCGCCGCCTCCGCCACGATCGCGGTTCTCCTGCCGGGTACGACCTTCGCGCTCGGCTCGAGGGATTTCGCGCCGGCGAGGCGTATGATCGAAGCGGGCATCGCCGTGGCGCTCGCGACTGATTTCAACCCGGGCAGCGCTCCGTCATGCTCGATGCCGCTCACCATCGCCATCGCCTGTTCCCAGATGCGGATGACGCCGGCCGAGGCGATCAACGCGGCGACGATCAACGCGGCGCACGCGGTCCGGAGAGGCTCTTCGGCCGGCTCTCTCGAGGAAGGGAAGAGCGCGGATTTTGTCGTTTACGACGTCGGGGATTACCGGGAGATTCCTTCCCGTGCGGGCGCGAACCACGCGATCGCCGTATGCAAGGCGGGAGCGGTCGTGTGGGAACGCGCCGCCTTCGAGACCGCAAGCGAGGTCGGGTTTTGAGCAAGGCAAGCCAGATACGCCAGAAGGCGCAGGAGTTCCTGAACAAGGGCCAGACCGATAAGGCCATCCAGGAATACCGCCGCCTCGTCTCGATCGAGTCGAAGAACCCGAATATCTACAATGAGCTCGGCGATATATTCCTGCGCGCGGCGGACAAGGCGCAGGCCGTCCAGAACTTCGAAAAGGCGGCGGTCATCTACGAGAAGGTCGCCCTCTACAATAACGCGGTCGCCGTCTGCAAGAAAATCCTGAGAATCGAACCCGAAAAGGTCGAGACCGTCTACAAGCTCGCGGAGCTGCGGGCGAAGCAGAAGCTCGAAGGGGAGGCGGTCGCGTACTTCGCTCAATACACCGAGCTCGTGCTCGCGAACCCGCAGGGACTGCAGCAGCATTTGCAGAAGAACGTCGAGCGGATTCTCGAGCTCATAGGAACGAACGAACCGGCTCTCGCGAAGGGGGCCGAGATCTTCGAGCAGCTCGGGCTCAAGCTCAAGACGGCGGAGCTCTATGTGAAGCTCTCCTCGATCGCCTCGGCGAAGGGGGAGGAGAAGAAGCACGCGCAGTACCAGCGCAAAGTGGATGAGCTCACCGCCGGTCTCACTCCAGACGAGCTGGAGGAAATAAACAGGAACTCCGCCGGCGAGAAAGGCGCGGCGGAAACCATGAGCACGCCCTCCGTCGAAACGATTCCCGAACTCGAGGGACCCCCTTCCGGGCGCGTCGAGCCGCCTCCCGAGCGCGTTGATGCGCCGCCCGAAGGGGCAGGTCCGGAAACGCCCGCCGCGGATGCGTTTGAAGAGGAGCTTCCGGCGGAGGAAGCGAATGGGTCCGAAATCGATGCGGCCGTGAACGAGGCGGTCGAAGAGGCGGAGATGGTCGCCGCCATGAGCCAGGGACACGAGATCTTCGCGGCCGGCGCGGCGTCCGGCGGACGAGCGAACCCCCCCGGGGAAGGAACGCATCCGTCCGCGGGGGCGTCGGTGGCGACCGATGCGCCTCCCGAGCGTACGGGCGCCTCTCCGGTCCCGCCGCCGGCGAGCGAGCTCTCGCAGGCGCGGAGCGACGCGGCGCGGGAGACCAACCTCGCCGAGGAGATAACGAGCGACGTCGAGAAGGACGATCTCAAGAGCCATTACGATCTCGGTATGGCGTACCTGGAGATGGGCCTTTACACCGAAGCGATCAAGGATTTTCAGATCTCGTCCCGGTACGCGGAGCTTCAGCTCAGCAGCATGGAGATGATCGGCCATTGCTTCCTCAAGCACAATCAGCCGCGCCTCGCCGTCAAACAGCTTTCGCGCGCCCTCGACATCGCGAAGGCATCGAGTGCGGACAACCTCGGCATCCATTACAACCTCGGCCTCGCCCATGAGATGCTCGGCGAGCTCGGCCCGGCGCGGGAACATTTCGAAGAGGTCTACATCGTCGATATGTCGTTTCGCGACGTCGCGGACAAGATGAAGAAACTGAGCACGGTTTCCTGAAGCGGGACTCAATGGAACCCCATACGCAGCCCTGCGATCTCCACCTCCATTCGAACTACTCGGACGGAACAATGTCCCCCGAAGATATCGTGAGCTACGCGCACGCGATCGGGCTCTCGGCGCTCTCGATCACTGACCACGATACGATTCGCGGACAGGCGGAGGCGCTCGAAACGGGGAAGCGGTACGGCATCGAGGTCGTGACGGGAATCGAGTTCAGCATCGAGGAGGAGGGGGGGAGCGTCCACCTTCTCGGCTACTGCTTCGACCACGGGCATCGAGCGCTCGTGGCCAATCTCGAGGCGCTCTCGGAGGCGCGGGTGACGAGGGCGCGCGATATCGTGCGCAAGCTCGAGGAACGCGGGGTCTCGATATCGTTCGACGATGTGCTCGCTGAGGCGGGGCACGGGAGCATCGGGAGGCCGCACATCGCCCGCGTCCTGCACCGGCGCGGTCACGTCTCGAGCGTGTCGGAGGCGTTCGTTCGGTATATCGCCGACGGCGCCCCGTGCCACGTTCCGAAAAAAGTGCTCTCCCGGGACGCGGTTGTCCGCCTCATCGCGGAGGCGGGGGGCGTCGCCGTATGGGCCCATCCGGGTTGGAACATCAGGAGAACGGGTCTCGTCGAGCGGCTTACCGGCTCCGGCGTCCGGGGTATCGAGGTCTGGCACCCCAATCACACCGAGCGGATGGCGTCCGAGATACTCGCGCTCGCCCGCGAGCGCGGTCTCGTCTGCACGGGAGGATCCGATTTTCATTTCGTCGAGCTGATGCAGGCCGATATCGGCGAGGTCACCGCCCCCTACGAGACCGTCCTCGCCCTCAGGAAAGCCGCGACGGAAAAGCTACATTTGGCTTGACCCGCTTTTCAGCGCTCACGTACAGTCCGAAGGAATCAATGGCCGAAGAGGTTTTCGGAGCGTTGTTCCATAATCAATCGCGGAGTGTTTGCACGCATGGCGCACCGGCGCGAGCGCATGGTAATCCTCGCCGCTCTCTTCACCGCGCTGAGCGTCGCGCTCGGTTTTCTCCTCGCCGGGATTCCGAACGTCGAGCTCATGACGCTTACCGTTTTCATGGCGGGCCTCTTCTGCGGCGCGCGTCTCGGGAGCGCGGTCGGCGCGCTCTCGATCCTGTTCTATTCCCTTCTCAATCCGCTCGGGCCGGCTCCGCCCCCCCTCCTCGCCGCGCAGATCGCCGGTTTCATCATGATCGGGGCCGCGGGCGCCCTCGTGGGGCCGCGGATTGCTCCGTCGGGCGCTCGGGGCGTCGCCGCGAGCGCGGCGGCCGGGCTCCTCATCACGCTCGGCTACGACGTTCTCACGACGCTCGCGACGGCCTTCATCGCGCTCGGAGCGTCCCGGTTCGTTGAGGGCCTCGAGGGGATCGTTCTCGCGGGAGCCCTCTTCATCGCGTGGCACGTCGGAATCAATACTGCGGTCTTCGCGGTGGCCGTGGTTCCGCTCATGCGGGGGGTGCGCGCGTGGCAGGGGGGAGAGGTATCATGAGGCACTCGCTCTTGGTGCTCGTGTGGGCGCTCCTTGTTCCGCGGTGCCTCATGCCGGCGGAGCTCCCCGGTTCGATCGCGGGAGATTCGCTCCTCATGCCGACCGAAGCTTACGTTCTCACGCGCGAGGATCTCATCGAGCGGAACATCCACACGCTCGACGATATCCTCGAGATGCTGCCCGGGGTCACTCTCTGGCGCGAGGGTCCCCACGGGGCGTACGGCGGCTTTTCGATCGACGGACGGAGCCATCGAGGGGTGAACCTTCTTGTGAACGGCGTCCCCGTGATCGACCGCTACACGATGGAATCCTTGACGCGATTTCTGCCCCTCTCGCGGCTTCTCCGCGTGGAGGTCGTCTACAGCGGATCGCCGTACTTTTCGGGGGATCTCTCGTCCCGCGGCTTCATCAATCTCGTCATGGAGGAGGGAGGGCGCGAGGGGCCGGACTCGGAGGTCGATTTCACCTTCGGGAGCTCGAATCGGCGCGCGCGGAGGGCGTGGTTCGCCACGCCGCGCTCGTACGTGAGCGCGGCGCTCGCCTATGATGAGTATCTTCAGGACGGGGTCGAGGCGTACCCGGCGATCCCGCGGAGGCTTCTCGGCAAGGACGACATGCGCTCCGTCCTCGCCGAGCTCGCGATGCGGACGTCCGCGGGGGACGACGTGCTTTTCCGTTTCCAGCGGTACGAAGACAGCTACTACGGCACGTCATACAGTTACGGCGAAGACGTGCGCCGGTCCGGATTCGGTTCCGAGCTCCTCTATCGGCGGGCGGGGTTTTCGAGCTCGATCACGCAGCGCGTTCTCGAGCTCGCGCGGCTTTCCGGGAGAATCCGCGAGCGCAGCGTCGGCGGCGGCGTGCGCTGGAATGGGGCCGTCGCCGGCCTCGGCATGCGCGTATTCGCTTCGGCCGAGCGGGCCGAGTTCGAGAACGATCTTTGGGATGTGCATTTCGCCCCTTCGTACGGTCGCGTCGAGGGGGGCGCCGTCTTCGGAGGAAGACTGCCCTCGAAAGTGATCTGGCGCCTCGGCGCCTTCGGCGGGGATCACAGCGCCGTCGGACGGTACGGGAGCGCCGAGGTGGCAATCGCCAAAGGTTGGAGCGAACACTTTTCCCAGGATGTGATGGTCGCGCGCCGCCTGCGGATCCCCTCCGCCGAAGAGCTCTTTCAGCCCGCTCTGTCGAAGACGATCGACGGGCGTACCTATGCGACGATGGGCAATCCGGATCTTTCCCCCGAGGTCGCCGATGAGCTCTCGCTCGGGTTCCGGCTCTCCGGAGCGTCCCTGTCACTGTTCGGGCGCAGCGAGAAGTCGATCGTACTTCTCTCCGGAACGAACCCCGCGGTCTATCGATCGGAGGGAAGCGGCACCGTCTCTGGCGTGCGCGCTCGTTTCTCGGGTCATGCGAGGATACTCGGGATCGACTGCAAACTCTCTCTCGGCGTCGAGGGATACCCCGGACGGGACGCCCTCGCCGGTGGCGTTCCCCGGTATCGCGCCGCGGGGGAAGCGGGTTTGCAGCGCAGGATCTTTTCGGGAACGGAGCTCATTTCCCTCAAGCTCGATTCACAGCTTGCCGGCGAGCGTGAGTGGAGCGGGGCGGCCCTTCCGGCGTACCATGTGCACAACGTTTCGGCTTCCCTTTCGATCATGAGCACCCGCGTGAGCTTCGAATACAGGAACATCCTGAACGAGCGCTACGAAACGGTCCCCGGCTACACGATGCCTCCCCGCCATTACATCATCGGCGTGTTCTGGGAGCTCTTCGACTGATATTCCCCCCGCGGCTTGGCAAGAAAATTTGCAGCAGCCGCCTCGTTTGCCGTGATCCATTTCCACCAGCCGGGCCGGGAAGGCCCCCTTTGCATTGTGCAAGCGGTTTCGCAAGGTGCAGTTCGCGCCGCCCCGGAACCGGCGTCAGCTGATGCCCATGGCGAAACGGGTGCGGCGGCCCTTCTCCATATCGGAGAATGGGTTTTGCCGATATCTTCCGCCCGGAAAAAATCGTACGAATTCGTGCGGAAGCCTTTCCGGCCGCCTCTTGATCCTTTTGAGTATCAATCCATTATGGACGTCCGGAGGGTATGGCATGCTTATTGCGCTCCGGTGCATTCGCTGAGGAAGCCGACCGGAGACGTATGACAGAAATCCGGGCCCGCCGGGCCCGCTGGTTGAGTATTTGCATACGGTTCCCTGAAACCCACATTCGGGCGGAGGGTTTTCTTGAAGGATAAAATCGCCAATCAGCTCGTTGAATCGAGCCTCATCAGCCAGCAGCAGCTCGAGCTCGCGCTCACCGAGCAGACAAAGACGGGAGGAAGCCTCGGCTATAACCTCGTAAAGACCGGGGCTATCTCCGAGAAGGCGTTCGCCGAATTTCTCTCCCAGACGTACAACGTACCCGCCGTCGACCTCGATGACCTCGAGGCGGACGAGCATTCAATAGAGCTCATCCCGCCCGAGGTCGCCACAAAGTTCCAGGTCGTGCCCATCAAGCGCGAGGGGCGTGTTCTCACCGTGGCGATGGCGAACCCCGACAATATCTTCGCAATCGACGACATCAAATTCATCACGGGTCTCGAGGTACGCCCCGTCGTCGCGACCGAGACCGCGATCAAGCGCGCCATCGACCGCTTCTACGAATCAGCCGACTCGCTCTCCGAAGTCATGAAGGACATGCAGGAGGACTTCGAGATCGTCGAGGAGATGGACGAGGACGCGGGCGCCGAGGCGCTGAGCGAGGATGCTCCCGTGGTCAAGCTCGTCAACTCCGTCATCGCGGACGCGGTGAACAAGGGAGCGAGCGATATCCATGTCGAACCGTTCGAGAAGAAGCTCCGCGTGCGGTACCGCATCGACGGTGTTCTCCACGAGATGATGTCTCCGCCGTACAAGATGAAGGGCGCCTTCACCTCGCGCCTCAAGATCATGGCGGAGCTCGATATCGCGGAAAAGCGCGTTCCGCAGGACGGCCGCATCAAGATCCGGATCGGCCCGAAGAAGATCGATCTCCGCGTGAGCTCTCTTCCCACCATTTTCGGCGAGAAGATCGTGATGCGAATTCTCGACAAGAGCAACCTCCAGATCGACCTAACGAAGCTCGGCTTCCAGGCGGAACCGCTCCAGAAGCTCGTGAAGGGCATCGAGATGCCGTACGGGATGGTGCTCGTGACGGGACCGACGGGAAGCGGCAAGACGACGACGCTCTATTCCGCGCTCAACAAGATCAATCTGCCCGAATACAACATCATGACCGCCGAGGACCCGGTCGAGTACAACATCGATGGAATCAACCAGGTGATGGTACATGAGGAGATCGGGCTTTCATTCGCGGCGGCGCTCAAGGCGTTCCTCCGCCAGGACCCGAACATCGTGATGGTCGGCGAGATTCGAGACCTCGAGACCGCCTCCATCGCGGTCAAGGCGGCGCTCACGGGCCACCTCGTTCTCAGCACGCTCCACACGAACGACGCACCGAGCACGATCAACCGAATGATCGACATGGGCATCGAGCCCTTCCTCGTTTCGAGCTCGCTCAACGTTATCATGGCCCAGCGGCTCGTGCGCAAGCTCTGCGCGAAGTGCAAGAAGAAGGAGAAGATTCATCCCGAGGCGCTCCGGGAGCTCGGGGCCAGCTCGGACGACGAATTCGAAGTCTACAAGGCTGGAGGATGTCCCGCCTGCAGCAACACGGGCTATTCGGGGCGAACGGGGCTCTATGAGGTTATGCCGATATCCGACGCGCTTCGCGAGATGATCCTGAACCGCGCCTCGGCGTCCGAGATCAAGGAGCAGGCGGTGCGGGAGGGTATGACCACGCTCCGGGGGGACGGAATCTGGAAGCTCAAGAATGGTATCACGTCGCTCGAAGAGGTTCTCAGAGAGTCGGCGGCCTAACAACGACGCAAGGAGAGAAGAGACGATGCCCGAAAAAGCAGAAAAGGCCCAGACCGCGAACCTGCGCGATCTTCTCCAGGAGATGATCGACAAGCGGGCGAGCGATCTCCACATAACGGCAGGCATTCCACCGATGCTGCGCATCGACGGCGTCATCCGCCGCACGAACCACGCAGTCATCACTCCCGAGGTGAGCAAGCAGATCGCGTACAGCATCATCACCGAGGAGCAGCAGAAGCGGTTCGAGAACGAAAAGGAGCTCGATTTTTCATTCGGCGTGCAGGGGCTCTCGAGGTTCCGTTCGAACGTATTCCAGCAGCGCGGCGTCACGAGCATCGCGATCCGTCAGATACCCTTTGAAATACTCGACTTCAACAGCCTCGGGCTTCCCTCCATCGTCGAGGACCTGTCGAAGAAAGTGAAGGGGCTCGTCCTCGTCACGGGGCCGACGGGAAGCGGCAAGTCGACGACCTTGGCGAGCATCATCGACAAGATTAACAACGAACGCCAGGCGCACGTGGTCACGATCGAGGACCCGATCGAGTACATACACCAGCACAAGGGGTGCATCGTGAACCAGCGCGAGGTCAAAGCGGACACCGAATCATTCGGGAGCGCCCTCAAGCACGTCCTGCGGCAGGACCCGGACGTCATTCTGATCGGCGAGATGCGCGATCTCGAGACGATGCAGGCGGCCTTGACGATCGCGGAAACGGGGCACCTTGCGCTCGCGACGCTCCACACGAATTCGACGTTCGAATCGATCAACCGAATCGTCGACGCGTTCCCGGCGAACCAGCAGTCGCAGGTGCGCGCGCAGCTCGCGTTCGTCCTCGAGGGCGTCATCACCCAACAGCTTATCCCGCACATATCGGGGAAGGGACGCGTGCTCGTTGCGGAGGTCATGATATGCACCCCCGCGATCAGGGCGTGTGTCCGCGACGACAAGATCCATCAGATCTACGGGCTCATGCAGGCGGGAACGAAATGGGGCATGCAGACGATGAACCAGGCGCTCTTCCGCGCCTATACGAATAGACAGATCACGCTCGAAGAAGCGATGACGTGTAGCTCCGATACCATCGAACTCGAGCAGATGCTCGGTGAGCGCACGAACAATATGCACGCCGCGCGCATCACGAAATAGCGGCAGGGGGGATTGCAATGGCAGTAACGTATCTATGGAAAGGGAGAACGCCGACGGGCGAGATGCTCTCGGGAGAGTTTCTGACCGAGAACAAGCAGGAGCTCATCAACCATCTCCGCAAACGTAAGATCATCATCACGACGATCCGGGAGAAGCCGAAAGAGATCAACATGAGCTTCGGCTTCAAGAACCGCATCACGACCCGCGACCTCGGCGTTTTCACGCGGCAGTTCGCGACGATGATAAACGCGGGCCTTCCGATGGTCCAGTGCCTCGATATTCTCTCGAGCCAGATGGACAAGCCCTTGTTCAAGAAGATTGTGAGCGACGTCATGTATGACGTCGAGGCCGGTTCGACGCTCGCCGAGGCCCTCCGCAAGCAGCCCTGCTTCTCCGACCTCTTCGTGAACATGGTCGAGGCGGGGGAAGCGGGCGGTATCCTGGACGTGATCCTCAACCGGCTGGCGGTCTATCTCGAGAAGGCGGACGCGTTGATGAAGAAGGTCAAGGGCGCGATGACCTATCCGGCGGTCGTCATGACCGTCTGTACGGGTGCATCGATCTTCATGCTCATGTTCATCATTCCGACGTTCGCCGCGATGTTCAAGGATTTCGGCGGCGAGCTCCCGCTCCCAACGAAAATCGTCATGGGACTAAGCGATTTTCTCCGGGCGAACTGGTATCTCCTCCTCGGCGTGGTCGTCGGCGCTTTCTTCGCGTTCAAGCGTTACTACAAGACGACCGCCGGGCACTACCGCATCGATCGCATCATGCTCAGGCTGCCGATTCTCGGGGACGTCATCCGCAAGTCGGCCGTCGCGCGGTTCACGCGGACGCTCGGCACGCTCGTGTCGAGCGGTGTGCCGATCCTGAACGGCCTCGAAATCACCGCCCGCACCTCGGGCAACAAGGTCATCGAGGAGGCCATTCTCAAGACGCGGACGAGCATCAGCGAGGGCAACACGATCGCCGAGCCTCTCCGGGAGTGCGGCGTGTTCCCGCCGATGGTCGTCCAGATGATCGGCGTCGGCGAGCAGACGGGCGCCCTCGACGAGATGCTCGCGAAGGTCGCCGATTTCTACGACAGCGAGGTCGACACGGCGGTGGGCGCGCTCACCTCGATCATCGAGCCGGTCATGATCGTCGTCATGGGTACGATCGTGGGAGGAATGCTCATCGCGATGTACCTGCCGATGTTCAAGCTCGTAACGGTTGTATCCGGAGGCTGATGAATGCCCTTTCTTCCGCGTGCCGTTTCCCTCAGGGATGAGGAAAACGTAAGGAAGCTGACATATCTTCGACTCACGGTGGCCACGCTTGTGGTCGGGGCCGCGATCGTCGTGCTGCAGCTCGGCGGCACCGCGCGGTCCACGGGGATCCTCTACGGGCTCCTCGGCGCGATCTACCTGAGCACGGTCGCGGCATATCTCGCGATCAGGGCGGGAGCGCCGTTTCGCGCGCTCATGTGGGGCGAGATCGTCATCGATTGCGTCGTTCTTACGATGCTGTTGCACTACAGCGGCGGCTCCACGTCTCACGTCGCCATCCTCTATATTCTTCCGGTTCTGTTCGGGGGAATGTGTTTCCAGGTGTCCGGGGGGCTTGCGACCGCCGTGCTCGCGACGGCTTTCTACGTCATCTACACCATTCTCGAATTCGGCGGGCACGTGGGCGCCGCAGCGATCGTCCCCGCCCCATCCGCGGAACGCGTCTCCGGCATGCTGCTCCGCGGGTACCTGTACATGGCGGTGTTTGTCCTCACGGGGATCCTGAGCGGATATCTCTCGACCTACGTGCGCAAACGGGGAGAGGAGCTCGCCGATAAGGAGCTGGAGCTCAGGCGCGTCCAGCATCATACGGACAGCATCATCACGAACGTTTCGAGCGGTCTCATCGTCACGAACATGGCCGGTGAGATCGTCATCTGCAATCCGGCCGCAGTCAAGATCCTCGGACTCGCCGCCGGCGACGAGGTCAAGGGAAAGCATGTCCAGGACGTCGTCCCGCACATGAGCGCGCTCGTGCAGGAGCTCGAAGGGGCGCTTGCGACGGGCTCGCCGCGGCGCAGGCACGAGCTCGAGGTCCGCCGAACCGACGGCACGGAGCTTCCGCTCGGTATCAGCATCTCGCTCCTCAGGGAAGAGAACGACGAGAGGCGCGGCGTCGTCGCGATATTTCAGGACCTCACCGAGGTTCATTCCATGCGCGAGAAGGTGCGCCGCGCCGACAAGATGGCCGCGATCGGGGAGCTCTCCACCGCCATTGCGCACGAGATCCGGGCGCCGCTCGCCTCGATCTGCGGCTCGATCGAGATGCTCGCGGGGGAGCTCGACTTGAGCGGCGACAACAAGAAGCTCATGGATCTCGTGATCAAGGAGTCGGACAGGCTCGACCGGATCATTACCGATTTTCTCGAATTCGCGCGTCTCCGGCGGCCCGGTTTCGAGCCGGTCGACATCGAAGGGTGTCTCAATGAGGTGCTTCTCCTCCTCAGGCACTCGAGCGACGTCAGCAAGAACGTCTCGATCGAGGTCGCGAGCAACGCGCCGCACGCGTGCGTCTACGCGGACGACGAGCAGATTCGCCAGGTGATCCTCAATCTCATCATGAATGCGTGCGAGGCGATGTCTGGCGGCGGACGCCTCACGATCCGCATTGATACGATCATGAAGGCGCTCCGCGAGGGCTCCTGCCCCGAGGAGTGCGTTGCGATGAGCTTCGAGAACAACGGTCCCGCGATACCGGAAGAGGTCCTCCCGCACGTCTTCGAGCCGTTCTATACGACCAAGGAAGGGGGAACGGGGCTCGGGCTCGCGATCGTCGCCCGCATCGTCGAGAGTCATTTCGGGAACGTTCGTGTCACGAGCGCCGCGAACCACGGCACGACGTTCTCGGTCATTCTCCCGGTGCACTCGGGTGCGGGCGCGAAGCGTGCGGAGAATCTCCAGGAAGAATTCATCAGTTTCTAGGGTGTTCGATTTCAATGGTGTTCAATTCGGGGGTAAACCTGCATGGCGCAAGAGAAGATTCTGATCGTCGATGACGAGAAGAGCATGTGCCAGTACCTGTCCATCATGCTGCGTAAGGAAGGGTACGACGTCAAGACGGTGCACAACGGGAAGAAGGCGCTCCAGGAGATCAAGGAGTCGAACTTCGACGTCGTCATCACCGACATCAAGATGGAAGGGATGGACGGTATTGAGCTCCTCGGCGCCGTGAAGGAGACGAATCCGACGTTGCCCGTCGTCATCATGACCGCGTACGCCTCCACGAAGACAGCGATCGATGCCCTTAACCGCGGCGCCTTCCACTATCTCATCAAACGCGCAAAAAACGACGAGATAAAGATGGTCATCCGCAACGCCCTCGACCTGCACCGGGTGAAGAACGAGAACGTCTTTCTCAAGAAGCAGCTCAAGAAGAAAGACGAGTTCAAGGAGATCATCGGCAAGAGCGAGGAGATCCAAGGTGTATTTAATCTCGTGAACAAGGTCGCCGACACGGACAGCACGATCCTCATATCGGGCGAGAGCGGCACGGGGAAGGAACTCATCGCGAAAGCGATCCACTACCGGAGCGGCCGCGCGAACGCCCCCTTCGTCTCGATCAACTGCGGGGCGCTCCCCGAAAACCTCCTCGAAAGCGAGCTTTTCGGCCACGTGAAGGGAAGCTTCACGGGCGCGATCCGCGACAAGGAGGGCATGTTCAAGGTCGCGAGCGGCGGGTCCTTCTTCCTGGACGAGGTCGGCGAGACCACGCTCGCGATCCAGGTGAAGCTGCTCCGCGTCCTCCAGGAACGCGAGATTATCCCCGTCGGCGGCACGGCCCCGATCAAGGTCGACGTTCGCCTCATCGCGGCGACGAACGCGGATCTCGAGAAGGCGGTCAAAGAGGAGCGTTTCCGCGCGGACCTCTACTACCGTCTCAATGTCATCCCGGTTCTCATACCCCCGCTCCGGGACCGGCGGGACGATATCCCGCTCCTCGTCGACCATTTCCTGCACATCGCCACCGAGCGGTGCGGCAGGCGCAAGACGGTATCGAAGGAAGCGATGGAGTTCCTGTCGGGCTATGACTGGCCCGGCAACGTCCGCGAGCTCGAGAACATCGTCGAGCGCGCCTGCATTCTCCAGGAAGGGGACGAGATCCTCGCGGAGGATCTCCCCGAGAAGGTCCGCCACCACTCGCAGGAGCGCCGGAAGGCCGTCATGCAGGAGACGCAGATGACCCTCGACGAGCTCGAGAAGGAATACCTCGTCTCGGTGCTGGAGGAAACGAACTGGCAGAAGAAAAAGGCGAGTGCGATCCTCGGCATCAATGCTTCAACGCTCTACCGGAAGATTCAGCGCTACCGCCTCTCGCAGGAGCGACTCAAGGATCAGTGACCCAAGGACCCTCGTCCTCGCCCGGGCAGCCACGGGCCCCGCATTGCAATGAGAAAGACCGGGTTGGCAATATGATATCGCACGAACGAACATCGAGAAAGGGGGTAGCGCGCAACCCACTACAAAGCAGCACGTTACACATCGCGAGCGTCCTGCCACGGTTGGCATGGACCTTGCAATCATTCCAGCAAGAACGGCCAGGCGGGGCCGGCACTTGAAAGACATCCGGTTCACGGTAACCGCCGAAACAAAAAATCAAAGCAACGGCTTTGAAAGGCAGAAAGTGAAGGAGGTGCCTCAATGAACAACAAGGGTTTCACCCTCATCGAGCTGATGATCGTTGTCGTGATCATCGGTATTCTCGCTGCGATAGCGATTCCGAACTTCATCAACATGCAGGCGCGCGCGAAGGAAGCCGCGGTCAAGTCGAACTGCCATACCACGCAGCTCGCCGCCGAGGACTTCGCGGTTCAGAATGACGGCGTCTATGCCGCTGACGTGGATGCGGACGCGACACCGTCCGGGCAGACGATCACCGATATGCTGCCGGGCCAAGCGCTCCTCAGTAACCCGTTCACGAAGGCTTTGTCCGAGCCCGTCAACGCCACGGCTGCGAACGCCGGCGAGAGCGGCTATGTGCCGATCGCGCAGAACGGTGTGAACGTGGGCTACACGATCACCGGCTGCGGCAAGGAAGCCGGCACGATCATCCTCACGCTGAGCAGCGGTCAGTAATCGTTGTTCACCGTGAGAGGTCTCATGGGCGGCTCCCCGAGCCGCCCATTTTATTTTCCTTCCGTGCCTTGCCAATTTCCCATCCAACGCGGCGGGTATGAATCCTGCGATCCGCGGTGAACGGTGTTGAGAAGCCCGGTCTGTCGCGCACGGTGTCGTAACGCAGCCAGTTGCATTGCCAGGCAGTCAATTGACAGGGGTTGAACTGATGAACAGCAAGGGCTTCGCGCTCCAGAACGACGGCGTGTATGCCTCGGACGTCGAGAATTCCCAAACCATGAGCGGCAAAACTCTCGCCGAGCCTCGAACCCCGGCGAAGTCGGCTATTCGTGCGTTCAGCAAAACGGGGTGAACGTCGGATACAACATCGCGGCCGTGGGCAAAACTTCCCATACGACGAACCTCGCGCTCGCAGCCGGGCAGTGAGCCCCGGGTGGTACGGATTCTGCATCCATCCCCCCGGGGGCAGTGATACGCCATGAAACCATCAGGATTCTTACCATGGGGCGGCGACTTTCTCGCCACCGGCGCGTCCGGCGGCGCGGCGCCGTGCTCATCCACATGCGAGGCTTTGCCATGTACGTTCTGAGAGTCGTAGGGGTGAAGAAGTATTTCCGGAGCGATATGTCGCTTGCGCGGCGCGAAGTGCTGCACGGGCTGTCTCTCCACGCGCAGGCGGGGGAGGTCCTCGGCTTTCTCGGACCGAACGGCGCCGGAAAGACGACGACGATCAAGGTAATTCTCGGTCTCATCAGGGCCGACTCGGGAAGCGTGACGCTCTTCGATCGTCCCGTGGGGGATGAGCGGTCGATGGCCCGCGTCGGATACCTCCCCGAGACCCCGTATTTCTACCCGCACCTTTCGCTCGGAGAGTTCCTCGGGTTCTGCGGCGCTCTGAGCGGCATGGGGGGCGCCCAGCTCAGGGAGCGAATCGATGCGGTCGTGGAGACGGTCGATCTCTCGGCGCACCGCGACAAGAGGCTTAAGACCTTTTCCAAGGGCATGCTCCAGCGCGCGGGGCTCGCACAGGCGATTCTCCACGATCCGGATCTTCTCATCCTCGATGAGCCCTTCTCCGGCCTCGACCCTATCGGGCGGAAAATGGTGCGCGATGTCCTCGTCGATCTCAAGAAGCGGGGGAAGACGATTTTTCTCTCGTCGCACATACTGCCCGACATGGAGTCGCTCTGCGACCGTGTGTGCATCATCCGCGAGGGAGTCATCGTGAAGTGCATCGGGCTCGACGATCTCAGGAAGCTGGGAGAAGGAAGGGTCGAGGTGACGGCGAGGCGCTGGCGGCCTGACATGCTCGGGGGCATTCGCGGATACGTCGAATCGAAGCGCGAAACGGGGGAAGAGGTGTTTCTCGTCGTTCGGGAGCAGCGGTTTGTCCGCCCCGTCATCGAGCACCTCTACGACAACGGTGCCGAGGTTCTCGAGGTCGCGAACGAGCACTGCTCGCTCGAAGATCTCTTCATCCAGGAGATTTCCCGTCCGGGAGCACGGACGAAGGAAGAGAAAAAGGAAGAGACGCACGTTTTCACGGGATTCTAGAGGTTGACCATGCACACAATAGTAGCCGTTGCGCTCAATACGTTCCGGGAATCGGTGAGAGAGAAGATACTCGCCATCGCGCTGCTCTTCGGCGTGATCCTCATGGGGAGCTCGGTGTTTCTTTCCCCGCTCGCCGTCGGCGCGAAGCAGAAAATCGTCATGGACGTCGCGCTCGCCGCGATCTCGATCATCGGCGTCCTCGTCGCGGTTTTACTCGGCGGCACCCTCGTGCACAAGGAGGTGGACCGGAAGGCGATCTACCTCGTTCTCACGAGGCCCGTGGGGCGTCCCGCGTATCTCGTCGGGAAGCTCGCGGGGGTCGTCGCTGCCGTCGTTCTCGTGTTCGCCGTCATGACGGGGGTAATGGTCGCAGCGATCGCGCTCGGCGCGGGCGGCTTGCGCCCGGCGGTCTTCGCTTCGGTGTATCTCTCGCTCCTCGAGACAACGGTCCTCTGTTCCATCGTGATGCTCTTCAGCACGTTCACGACGCCGGTTCTCACGACGTTCTTCACGCTGTGCCTGTTCGCCGCGGGGAGTCTCAGCGGCGATCTCAAGGTATTCGCGTCGAAGTTCGGCGGTGCGGGCATGAAGATCGTGACGGAGCTCTTCTACTATCTCCTTCCGAACCTCAAGGTCTTCAATCTCCGGCACGAGGCGGTGCATGGTCTGCCGTTCAGGGCGGCCGATGTCCTGCTCGCGACGCTCTATGCGGCGGTCTATTCCGCGGTCATGATCTATTTCGCCTGTCTCATCTTCAAACGGCGCGAGTTCAGGTAGGGGAGCTCGTATGAAACGAAAGCTCGTCGAGATCGTGGTCGCCGCCGCCGCCCTCGTCATGCTCTTCGAGGCGTCCCGCGGCGTCGAGGGGCTTTCGCAGCGGAAGGGTCGTCTCGAGGTGCTCTACCTTCCCTCGGGCCGGTTCATCGAGCAGGCGGCGCTCGGGTATCACGACCTCGCCGCCGATCTCCTCTGGTTCAAGATGGTGCAGTACTACGGCGGTTATCGCATGGGGGAGAACGATCTGGCTCTCTTCAAGCATCTCGTCGACGTGATTACGGACCTCGATCCTCAGTTCACCTTCGCGTACGTCTTCGGGGCGCTCATCATCGCCGAAGATTGTGGGCGGTTCGAGCAGGGCATCGCCGTTCTCGAAAAAGGCGTGCGGAACAATCCCACGGACTGGCAGCTTCCCTTCGAGCTCGGCTTTCTCGATTACGTCTACGCGCGCGATTACGAGAGAGCGGTCGCACACTTCGCGAGGGCCTCGAAGCTGCCCGGTGCGGGACCCCAGGCCGCGCGGTTCGCCGCCTATGCGGCGGGGAAGGCGGGGCACGTCGAGACGAGCATCGCGATGTGGAAAGAGCTCGCGCGCACCTCGGACAACAGGTACATCCGCGAGCTCGCCGGGCGCTACATCGAGAGGCTCAGAGGGGGGAATTTTCCCGGGACGGTCAAGAAATGAATCTGTTCATATATGTACCGGCAGCCATCATCGGTCTCGTGACGGGGAGCTTCCTCAATGTCGTCATCTACCGGGTTCCCCGGAACCTTTCCATCGTCAAGCCGCGATCGTTCTGTCCGAAGTGCCGCGCAAAGCTTGCGTGGTATGAGAATATCCCGCTGGCGAGCTACCTCGCGATCGGGGGACGCTGCAGGGGCTGCGGGGCTCACATTCCGGTCAGGTACCCGTTCGTCGAGGCGGCGGGAGCCGCGCTCGGCCTGCTGGCCGTCTCCGCCTTCGGTCTCACGATCGATGCCGTGTTCGCCTTCGCGTTCCTCATGGCGCTCACCGCGATCATGCTCATCGACTGGGATTTCAGGATCATCCCCGACAGCGTCAGCATTCCGTTCATCGTGATCGGGCTCTGCTGGAGTCTCTTCAATCCGCGGCTCACGCTGGCGAGCTCGGCGCTCGGGGCGCTCGCGGGAGGGGGAGGTCTCTACCTGATCGGCGCGCTCTACAAGCTCGCGAGAAAGACCGAAGGGATGGGTGGGGGAGACGTGAAGCTCATGGCGATGATCGGCGCGTTCGTCGGCCTCAAGCTCATTGTCCCGGTCATTCTCGTTGCCTCGTTCGCCGGAACGGTCTACGGGATCGCACTCCTCAAATCGGGCAAGGGCGCGAAAACCGCGGTCGCGTTCGGCTCCTTTCTCGCGCCCGCCGCAGCGGTCTGTCTCCTCTACGGAGAGAGGCTCCTCTCCTGGTATTTCGGGGGTTTCTGAATATCTCTCAATTTGCACGTGAATTGTGCAATTCATTTGCAGCCGTTCGCCGCATGCCGCCCGCATTAACGCAATTTCCTGCAACTACATTAATTACATTCAAGCTCGCGAGCTTTCCGTTGGCACGCTTGTTGCGTGATTTGATGAAACGAGGAGACAGGACCACAGATTTTCAGGTGGCCAGTACGCATTATATACATACAAACGATGTCCACACGTGTCGTTGAAGCAAGGGATCAGAAAAAGGTTGGTGTGATAATGATCTCTTTACCCTTCCTCAGGAGAAAAGGTTCGACGGTCGGGCTCGATATCGGTTCGAGCCTCATCAAGGTCATCGAGATCGACCATGCGGGCCCGAGACCGAAGGTCACGCATTTCGGCCTTACGAAGCTTCCCCGCGAGGCGATCGTCGAGGGCGAAATCATGGACCGCGACCTCGTCATCGGGGGAATCAAGGAGTGCATCGCGAAGGCGGGCGTGACCGGCACCGAGGTCGTTTCCGCCATCTCCGGCCGCGCGGTAATCGTGAAGAAGGTCGTCATGGACAAGATGTCTTCCGAAGACGCGCAGGAAGCGATCTTCTGGGAAGCGGAGCAGCACGTGCCGTTCGACATCGACGATGTCTGCCTCGATTTTCAGATTCTCAAGGACGACATCGGCGCGAACCAGATGGAGGTCCTCCTCGTCGCGGCGAAGAAGGACATGGTCAACATGCACGCGGGCCTGATCAGGGACGCGGGGTTCACGCCGGTCGTGATCGACGTCGATTCGTTTGCCGTGCAGAACTGTTTCGAGAACGGGCGCGGGTCGGTGGGGGAGGACGACACGAAGAAGGTCATCGGCCTCGTCAACATCGGAAGCAACGTCACGAACATCAACATTATCCAGGATAACAGCCCGCACTTCACCCGCGACATCAGCATCGGAAGCGACAACTTCGCGGAAGCGATCCAGAAGGAACTCGGGGTCGATTACGAGGAAGCGCAGAGGATCGTTTCCGGCGATCTCGGCAGCAGGGATTCCGCGAAGATAAGGGATCTCGTCAAGCAGGGCTCGAAAGACCTCTCCCTCGGAATCGAGCGCAGCGTCTCGTTCCTCAAGGCCGCCGGGGACGCCGAGAAGATCGACGAAATTGTCCTGAGCGGCGGCGGCGCCAATATTCCATTCCTTAAGGAAATCCTCAGCGAGAAGCACGGCATAGAACTCTCAATACACAATCCCCTCGCCGGCGTCGAATTCGAGCCGGGGGTGTTCGGCGAGCACGAGGCCCAGATCGATAAGATCGCGTCGCTGCTCACCGTTGGCATCGGTCTCGCTCTGAGAAAGGCGGGAAGAGCATGATCAGGATCAATCTACTGCCGCGCGAGGAACGGATAAAGCGGCGCGAATTCAAGCTTCCCCAGGTGACGACCGTTTACATGGTGGGGGGAGTCGCGCTCTTCTTCGCTGCGATGCTTTTCACGGGAGTCACGCAGCAGCACAAGATCAAAGTGCTCGACAAGAAAATCGCGGCGGCGACCGAGGAGTCGAAGAAGCTTGCACCCCAGCTCGCGAAGATCAAGGAGATCACGAGGGAGCGGGAGGAAGTCGACCGCAGGCTCGGGATCATCGCGGACCTCGACCGTTATCGCTACTTCCGGGTGAAGCTTCTCAACGACGTGAGCTTCAATCTCCCCGTGAATTGCTGGCTGACGGGAGTCACCGAGGTTTCCCAGAACACGTTTAATATCGAAGGGGTCGCGTTCTCGAACTATACGGTCGCCGATATGATGACGAACCTCGAGACCTCGCAGACGATCACCCGGGTCGATCTCGAGGTGGCCGAGAAGGGCAAGATAAAGGAACGCGAAGTGATGAAGTTCAAACTCGTTGCCAACGTAATGCCGCAGTAGCGCAAAGAGAGGTTTCAAACCATGGATTTCAAAGATCCTCAGGTACAGAAGGGAATCATCATAGGAATAGCATGTGTCCTCATCGGATACGTCTATTTCTTCTCGTCGTTCCTGCCCTTCTTCAATCATCCGATGCACGCGAAGATCGAATCGCTCTCGTCCGAGTACGAAAAGATGAGCGCGGAGCTCGAGAAGGCGCGGAAGACGGTGGGCAACCTTGCGAAGCTCGAGGCCGAATACAACCGGCTCCACGACAAGTGGGTCGCCGCCCAGGGGCTCCTGCCGAAGGACAAGGAGGTCGCCGATCTTCTCCGGAAGGTGACGCGCATTGGGAGCCAGGCGGGCATCGATTTCCTGCTCTTCGAGCCGCAGGACCCCGTTTTGAAAGAGTTTATTACCGAGAATCCGGTCAAGGTGAAAGTCCGCGGGGAGTACCACCAACTCGGGATATTCCTCTCCAAGATCGCCAATCTCGACCGGATCGTGAACGTCTCCAATCTCACGGTCAAGCCGGAGGATGCCAGAGGCGGCGGCGCCCAGGACCGGACGGTACGGAATTATACCATAGAGGCCGAATTGACCTTGACGGCTTACACGCTAGTGGAAGGTGGTGAAACGAGCAATGAGAAGCCAGGCGCAAAGACTCAGCAGAACGTGCGGACTTCGCAGAACTCCTGAGGCGGCGTGGAAGGTCCTCTGGGGACTGACCGTCGTATCCTGCGTGCTCTTCCCGGCGCTCGTGGACGCAAGGGCGCAAGAGGCGGCACCGGCGAAGGCCGACGCAAAGGTGCAGGCGAGCCAGGCGACCCCGGCCGACACGACGGCGCTCGGACAGGCGGCGGGGGATGGAATCACGCTGCGGGACAGGGTCTACTACTACCAGGCGTTCAACCAGCGGGACCCCTTCCAGAGCTTGATAACCGGTGAATTTGAAGAGTCGGGCGAGTTAGATATCGTCGACATATACAGCGTAAAGCTCGTCGGCGTGCTCGCGGGGGGCATGGAGAAGTTTGCCATGCTCGAAGATAACAACGGCTATTCGTACATCATGAAAGCGGGCGACTCGATCCGGAACGGGAACATCGTTTCCGTCAACGATCGGACGCTCGTCGCACGGGTTTCATTATTCGGACAGACGAGTACGGTAACCCTCCGCCTGGAGGAGAAAAAGAGCAAAGGAGAATGACAATGCTCGGGATCAGCAAACGAACGTTGATTGCCTGTTTTATTCTGGTGCTGCCCTTGCTGACGCTCTCCGCGGGCGCCGTTGAGAACGAGATCAACGGTGTGAACGTCATTCCGGCGGATGGAAAAGTCAGGATCGAGATCAGCAGGGCGGGAAACGTGACCTTCAACGCGTTCACGATGAGCGAGCCTGACCGCCTCGTGATCAACTGCGTCGGCGCGAAATACAGCGTGCCGTGGCAGGCGAAGGAAGTCGCAAGTCCCATCGTGAGGAAGGTGCGGACGAGCCAGTTCCAGCTCGATCCCCTCGTCATCAGCCGCGTCGTTCTCGACCTCTCGACCGATGTCGATTACAAGATGTGGACCGAGGGGAACCTGCAAATCGTCGAAGTCGTGAAGCGCGCGCCCGAGGCGCTGCGCGCCGAGGTTACCGAGAGCGCCGCGCTCCTACAGCCCCTCGGCGAGCCCCGGGCGGCCGCGGAGCCGGCTCCCGCGGGCGAGCGTCCGAGCGGCGTCGTCGGCGCGAACCAGCTCATCGCCCAGGCCTCGATGGGCCCGTTCCTTCCGTACATTCCGAATCTTAACACGAATGATGTCGAAAAGACGATCGCGCCGAAGACCGAAGAGGCGGCAATCGTAGAGCCCGCGCGGAAGAGCGAGAGCCCGGCGCCGCAGCCGGTCGCGCCCGAGCCGGTCGCACCCGTCGAAACGAAGGGCACCGCGACACCGGTCCTGGAGACCGGGACCGCGGCCGTCGAATCGCCGTGGATCACCGGCGACAAGGCGAACGAGAGCGAGAGCGTGGAGAAGCTCAACTTCTACGCGACGGCCGACGACGTGTATTCGCCG
>Ga0315275_10000173_pt1 | contig 51797 bp, 39 predicted proteins | sample YL17G03_0_MG_FD_205557 | JGI IMG/M metagenome (GOLD analysis project Ga0315275, IMG submission 205557) | Sediment microbial communities from Yellowstone Lake, YNP, Wyoming, USA - YL17G03_0 | ecosystem: Environmental > Aquatic > Freshwater > Lake > Sediment | place: USA: Wyoming | collected... | reverse complement strand
CGGAGAATCCAGCTGCGGCACGGAGCGGCGGCGCCGGCTCTCAGGAAAAGGTGCTTCGGAGGATCGTGTCCGACATGGAGAGCTCCGTGCGCAAGCTCGAGGACGGCGGACGCGTACTGCACGAGTTTTCGGAAGAGAATAACGGTATTGCGATAAATCTCGCGCTTATGGCGGCGCGGGGGCACGTCAACGAACACGACCTCGCGACGTTCGCCGAGCGGGTCCGTTCGACCGCGGAACGTTTCCATAAGCTGAGCGGAACGGTTTCGAGCATCGCGCAGGGGCTCCTCGGAACCTGCTATGCGCTCAAGGAGAAAATCGGGGAGACGGCTCCGGCACCGACGCAGCAGGGCGCCGATCCGGGCGTATCCCTGGCCATCATCGAAATAGCGCGGCGGATCGAGGAGAACAGCGCCTCGCTCCAGAAGCGGATATGCAATGTCGGGAGCGAGCTCCACGACGTGCACGAACTGCTCCAGAGAGATCCCTCGGGAGCCGGGACTGGAAAGGCGGCCGCCGTATCTCAGTCGCTCCGGTGCGTCGACGATCTCGGCGCCGCATCGGCGGCTCATGACGAGGGCTCTTCCCCCGCCGGGAGAGCGGAGGAGTCTTCGGAGTTCATCATCGATCACGGCACATCATGGGGCGGGATAGGCGCCGATAAGCCGGAGATCGAGAGGACGGAGCATACGGAAGAGGCGTGTACCCCCAAGAGCATGGAAGAGGCGAAAGCCCCAAGCGCACCGGCGCCCGTCGAATCGCGGCGTGCCGAGCGGGAATCCGACTTCGCCGATATGTCCTCTCTTAGAAAGCTCGAAAGCCCCGACGCGGTTGAAGAAGAACGAACGGCCGCCGAGGCGCATCCGGCCCGGAAGGACAGCTGGATGGAGATGCCGGGACATCGCTGGCTCAAGATAGACGTCGAGAAGGCGGAGGTCGAGGAGGAGACGGGGAAAATCGAGGTCACGGTGGAAACGGCCGCGACGAAAACCTCTCCGGCGGCTCCTGCGCCAAAAGAGGAGCGCGAGGAGGCAGTTTTCGAATCGGCCGAGGAACCCCCTCTCAAGGCGGCGGGGAGCCAGGACAACGAGACCATTTACGATCTCTTCGATCTCGGCGCGGTCGAGTACGTCGAAGAGATCCCGATACAGAGATGAGGTGATGCTTCTTGGTGATACTTAAAGAGGAAAACAGACGCCTGTTCGGCGAACAGGTCAACGACCACATCGAGAAGCTCAACGACCTCATGGGCTTCGCCTCGGGAGCCCCTTTCAACGAGCACGTCATCAGCAAGGCATGCCTCGCGACGAGGCTTCTCGAAGGGAGCACGCGGATGCTCGGCCTCGACGGCTGGAGCCGGACGCTGAAGTCATTCCGCGAGTTCATGGAGCATTCCGCGGGCTCGGACCGGTGCTGGGACGAACAGCTGTCCCAGGTCGTATCCGAGGTGCTCGAGACCGAAGAGCAGATCGTCGCGGAGATACTCTCGGGGGAACTCGAAGAAGTCTCCCGGCACGAACGTTTCGACGGGCTCCTGAAGGAGATTGAATGCCTCGCGACCGAGCCGTCGAACGCGGGCGCCGAACAGGTCTCCCTGCCCAAGGCTCCGCCCGCCGAGCCGGTGCGCGGGGGGGAACAGCCGGAGACCCTGGAGCACGTGCCGACGTTCACGAGGCTCGTCGATTCCCTCGCCACGGTACGGGGCATGTTTCAAGAATACGTCGACAAGCCGAATCGCGGCGACAAGGTCGTACGGGAGCTCGAGGTCGCCTTCGGGGAGAGCGAGTTTTTCATGGGGCTCGCGGCCGAGACGTTGCGGAGGCTCGGGAAGAGCAACAAGCCCTTCACGGCGAAGATATCGTGCGGCGTCGTCCTCGATGGGCTCAAGGACTTCTTCGGGACCTACATGCGGCTCAGGCGCTGGAACGCGCGGCTCGCGACGCGGTGCAACGAGTTTACCCTCGACCGGGATAACGCGTCCTCGCTCGCCGCGATCCTGACTGCGTGCATCTTCGACATTTGCAGGCGGTACGAGGTGCGCGACGAGCTATCGCTCGCGATCGGCGTCGATATACGGAGCGAGGGGTCGTACCTCGTCGCGAAGATTCAGGACAACGGCCCCGATTACCTGTGCGACTCGGAGATCGATCGGGACGACGCGGGAGCGTTCTACCATTGCTTCCGGGAGGTGCGCGGCCGGCTCGAAGGCTTCGGCTCGCTCCTCTGGCTCGAGCCCGGCGGCGGGAGCGACGGCAGATTCAGGTTCACCCTCCCGCGGACGAAGACGAAGACGGATTACCAGATCTTCACCGCGTCGGGAAAGCGGTTCGCCGTGCCCTGCTATGCGGTCGACACGACGCTCAACGTGAATGCGGTCGAAACGAAACGCGGTGCGGGGGGCAGGCACGTGTCGATGGCGGGGGGCCGCGCGAGCGTCTTCGCGATCGAGGAAATCGCCGTCGTGGACGAGTTCGAGGCGCTTGGCAAGCCCGATCGCGTCCTCATTTTCGGTCTCGCAGAAAAGCGCGTCGGGCTCCTCATCGACGGACCGAGCCGCACGGTCGAATGCGTCGCCGATCAGGTCACGGAAGGCACGTGGGCCTCGCTCGCGAGGTTCATGCTCCATGTCGGCGAAGAGGAATTTCCGGTTATCGATGCAGGTCTGGTCCTGCGTATGGCGAGCTCCCTCCAGGGGATCGAAGGCGGTCCGGAGGAAGCCGGCACGTACGCGGATGGAGGGCACGGTGGGGATCAGGAGGTAACGGTTCCGCGTGCATAGCATAAGAGCGGACCGATCTCTCGAGCAGGGTTGAGGTCGGGCCACCAACGGAGAGAGGTGGAGATGTCGAAGCAACATCAGCACGATTACGGCAGTATCATCATCGGCGGCCATGACGATGCGATCGAGGTCATGACTTCGGTCGAAGCGGCGGAGTATCTCAAGATGCATGTGAAAACGGTCTGCCGCCTGGCCAAGGAAAGGAAGATACCGGCCAAGAAAGTCGGAAGCGAATGGCGTTTCCTGAGGAGCGTCCTCGATCGCTGGCTGGCTCAGGAAGAAGAGGTGCTCAAGGTTCTCGATTGAGCGCTTTGGAGCAGGGAGCGATCCGATGGGCAAAACGAAATTCGAACGAGTCGAGGTGGGAAGTCCCGACATTGCCGCGTTCCGGATCGAGGGAAAGCTCGGATTCCACGAGAATACCATGGTCCAGCGCCTCGTCGAGGAATGCCTGAAACGGGACATGCGCGCCGTCGTTTTCGATTTCTCGGAACTCTCTTCGCTCGGCGGGGGAGTCGCGAAGATCTTTCGCGATTTCGTCGACACCCTCGCTTCGAAGGGCGGCAGGGTGAGTTTCGTCGTCACGAACGACACCATCACCCAGTTCCTCCAGGACGGGGAGCGCACCGTCTCCATTCATCGTTCGATCCTCGAAGCGGTTTCGGCGCTCCGCGCACCGGCGGCGGCCGCGAAGCCGGCCTCGGACGCACCGACAGCCGTCGACTCAAACGTGATCTTCATGCCATATGAAAGCGTGGAGGCGCCGCGGGGCGGGTCCCCGGCGGCTGCAGTCCCGATCTCGAACGCCGGCCAGGAACTCCCGGCGGCCGCTTCCCCCGACGACGATGCGGAAGAGATTATCTCCGAGATTTTCGGCGCAGCCGGCGCCTCGGCGCCGCCCGAATGGATCAGCAAGCCGACCTCTCCGTTCAACGAGGCGCTGCACCCGAAAAAGGAAGACGCGACGATCGGCGAGCTCAACCGTCAGCTCAAGCGGCGGATCCTCGAGCTCAAAACGCTCTTCTCGATCAGCGCCGATTTCAACGCGATCTGGGATCGCAAGAAACTTCTCGATATCTTTCTTCTCACATCGATTGCCCAGGGCGGCGTCGAGTCCGCCGTATTCCTCGAAAACCAGGGGGAATCGTTCAAGCCGATCATGTCCAAGGGACTCGAGATCGATGCGCTCGTGAGGCTCATCGTCCCCTCGAGCGCATTCGGCAAGAACCTGGGGGAGAACAACGTGATTCCGGTCGAAGCCTTCTCGATGGAGGAGGCGACGAAGACGGTTATCAAAGGGGAAGGGGTCGAGTATATATGCCCCTTCCGCACGAAAGACGGAACCTCCGGCCTCGTGTTTCTCGGCAAGCGAATCGCCGGGAGGGGCATGAAAGAGGAAGATTTCGAATTCCTGCGTATTCTCGTCAATATCGCCCAGGGGGCGTACGATAACGCGCTCATGTTTGAACGGGAGCACGAGCGGACGCTCGGCATCGTAAAGACGCTCATCTCGATCATCGAAGAAAATACCCTTCTCAAGGGCACATCGGAATTCGTTTCCCGGTACGTCGGCATGGTCGCGAAGAACATGGACTACGCCGAGGAGCATTTCAAAGATCTCATTTACGGCACGGTGCTCCGCGACATGGGCATGGTCAAGGTGAGCGACCTCATCTTGCGCAGCCCGCGCGACCTGACGAAGGAGGAGTGGGAGATCATCAAGAAGCATCCGGAGGACGGCGGCAACATGCTGTCCCGGATGAAGTTCAACGAGCACGTCGTCAATATCGTGAAGACGCATCACGAGCGGTTCAACGGCGAAGGGTATCCGTACGGCCTCCGGGGCAAGGAGATCGCGACCGGTTCGCGCATCATCGCGGTCGTCGAAAGCTACGCGGCGATGATCCACGAGCGGCCGACCAGACCCGCGCTCTCCGAGCACGAGGCGCTCGACACGCTCAAGGAGAACTACGGGCTCCGCTACGACCGTGAAGTCGTCGCGCAGTTCGCGCGGATCATGGAGAAGGAAATCGCCCAGTCCGTGCGCCACAGCGTCGGGGCATCGTGGGAGAAAGGCAGCACGTGAGCGGGAACATACTGCTCGTCGATGACGATCCGAACGTTATTGAGATTCTCACCGAGTCCCTCCGGAGCAAGGGGTATGAGACCCGTTCGGCGGCCGACGGCAATGAAGCGCTCGTCGCCTACGACCGCTTTCAGCCCGACCTCGTCATTCTCGACGTTGTGCTTCCGAAGAAGGACGGTTTCGAGGTGTGCGACGAGATCCGGGCGCGCGACGTCCACCGCGACGTGCCGGTGATCATGATCTCGGCCAACTCGATCCAGGATTCGATGCTCAAGGGGCTTCATTCCGGCGCGCAGGATTACCTCAAGAAACCCTTCTCCCTCAAGGAGATTCATGCCAAGATCGACAATTACCTCACGCAGGCGCATCGCAAGAGGAATCTCCGCGAGCAGAACCTCCAGCTCGAGGACGAGGTGCAGCGGGGACACGCCGACTACACGCGCATCAACCGCGAGCTCAAGAAGAAGATCCTCGACATGCGCTCGCTCTTCGGCCTGAGCCAGGACCTCAACAGGCTCCAAGACCCCGAGGAGCTCATTCACGTGTTCTGCCTGACCGTCGTCGGGCAGCTCGGCGTGGGTTCCGTCGCGCTCTTCTACGCGTTCGACGAGATGGACGACTATCTCTCCTATATCGGCGGCAGCGGCGTTTCGAACACGGTGCTCAAGTCCTTGCGGCTCTCGCGCGAGATCGCCCTCTCGAAATTCCTTCTCGGCAAGCAGGACATCATCAGACTCGCCGACGATGAGTTTCCCCGCGATGCGAAACGCGAGGCGGAGTTCATGGTCCGTTTCGGTCTCGACTACGGGTATCCGCTTATCGTGAAATCGCATCTCATCGGGATCGTGTTCATCGGGGGCAAGGTCAACCAGCAGGACTATTCGCCCGACGAGATCGATCTCTTTCGATCGATCTGTTCGTCCGCGGCGACCGGCCTCGAGAACGCGCGGCTCTACGGAGAGCTCCAGGCGACCTACCTCTCAACGATCAAGGTCCTCGTCTCCACGATCGAGGCGAAGGACGCCTATACGCGCGGCCATACCGACCGCGTCGCCGAATACGCCCGCTTGATCGCCGAGGAGATGAAGCTCTCGAAACGCGAGATCGAGATCGTCTGTTTCGGCGCGGCGCTCCACGACATCGGCAAGCTCGGCGTCTACGAAAACATCCTCAACAAGCCCGGCGAGCTCACCGAGCAGGAGTGGGAGATCGTCCGGAGCCACCCCGAGGTGGGCGCCAACATCATCAAGAACATGAAATTCCTCGAATCGGCCTGTGACCTCGTCCGCCATCACCACGAGCGGCTCGACGGGAAGGGCTACCCCGATAAGCTCAAGGGTAACGAGATCTCGATCGGAGCCCGGATCGTCGCGGTCGCCGACAGCTTCGACGCGATGACGAGCGACCGTCCATACCGCCAGGCGTACTCGGTCGAGGAGGGCATCGACCAGCTCAAGCGGCAGACGGAGAAGTTCGACAAGGACATCGTCGGGTACATCGAAAAGCTCGTTTCAACCGGCAAAATCAAACGGTAACTTCCGACCCGGAAGCGGCAACGGCGTTTACGCGGCGCCCGTGCCGCCGCCGGGCGTTTCCCCGGAGCGGCTTCGCGCAACCCGTTCATATCCATCGACATACCATTTACGGGATCGATGTCGGCGGCGAGGCATTCCCCTTGCCATTGCCAATGGCGTGCGCTCCAATCGGCGCGGGGAGTGTCGGCCGGTGGTGTGGTGGTGGTGAGGCGGTGCGAGGCCGCCACTCCTCTCATTGTTTCGCGGACTTGCGGCCGTCAGGAGGTGGGGGCCGCTTCTTCGGCCTTGATGCCGATCATGCCGACGAGGTCGTTGCGCAGCGTGTTGATGTCGAGCTTGCGTTTGAGTTTCCCGCCGAAGGCGAGCGAGATCGTCCTCGTCTCCTCGCTCGCGATGATGACCACCGCGTCGGTCTCTTCGCTGAGCCCCAGGCCCGCGCGGTGCCGCGTGCCGAGGGATTTCGCGAGCCGGGGATTCTGGGAGAGGGGAAGAATGCAGCCCGCCGCCACGATGCGATTTTTCTCGATGATGACCGCGCCGTCATGGAGCGGGCTCGGGGGCGTGAAAATCGTCACGAGGAGCTCCGCGGTGACGTACGCGTCGATCGGCGTGCCCGTCTCGATATAGTTGCGCATCCCCACGTCCTGCTCGATCGCGATGATCGCGCCGAGGCCGTTCTGCGTGAGTTGGTGGCACGCCTTGACGATCTCGCTCACCGTGCTCGACTCCTCGACCTTGATGAAGTAGCCGAGGATGCGATTCTGGCCGAGGAGCGAGAGCGCGCGCCTCAGCTCAGGCTGGAAAAGAATCACGAAAGCGATCACCCAGACCGTCTTGAGGCTCGAGAGTATCCAGTTCAGCGCGTTCATGTTGAGCCAGCGAGCGACGAAGGAAACGATGATGAGGAGAAAGAGCCCGATGAACATCTGCGCCGCCCTCGTTCCCCGGATGAGGAGAAAGATCCGGTAGAAGAGGAATGCGACAATGATACAATCGAGAATATCGATCGTCAGGTTGAGATGAAAAGAGCTCATTGAAGCGCCCCCGCGAGCTCGATCGCCCGCCAGACCTTGATGAAGTCGGCCGTTTGCTTTACGTCGTGGACCCGCACAAACGCCACGCCCCCCGCGAGGCATTTAGCGAGCGCCGCGAAGCCTCCGGGAAGGCGCTCCGCCGGCTCGCGCCCCGTGATCGTGCCGATGAACGATTTCCTCGAGTAGCCGGCCATTACGGGAAACCCGAGGCCCCGGAAATCCCCGATCTCGTTCAGGATCCTCACATTGTCTTCCAATCTTTTTCCGAAACCAAGTCCCGGGTCAACGATAATCTTCTCGCGATCGATTCCGGCGCGCACGAGCTCCCCCGTGCGTTCTTCCAGCCAGGCGATGATCTCCGAAGTGGCGTCATCGTACCGGGGGTCGGTCTGCATCGTCTCCGGTGTTCCCTGCATGTGCATGACGACGACGGCGGTCTTCGCGTCGCGCACCGTCCCGGCCATGGCCGGATCGTGCCGGAGCGCGCTCACGTCGTTGACGATTGCAGCGCCCGCGTCGATCGCGGCCCGCGCGACGGCGGCGCGCCTCGTATCGATCGAGAGGGGCACCGTGATTGTGCTGCCGAGCTTACGCAGGACTGGCTCTACCCGGGCGAGCTCCGTTTCGGCGCTCACCTCCGCGGCGCCGGGGCGCGTCGATTCGCCGCCGATGTCGATGATGCCGGCCCCCTCCTCGACCATCGCGACGGCGCGCTCGTATGCCGCGCCCGGATCGAGGAAGGCGCCGCCGTCGCTGAAACTGTCCGGCGTAACGTTGAGGACGCCCATCACGACGGGGCCGGTCGCACAATCGATCTCGCCGGCGGGAAGCGGCACCCTTCGGGGCGGATTCTCCATGGTGTGAATCAAGCGCTCGATGCCGGCGCCGAGCTCCGTGAGCCCGAAAGGCTGGCGGGCGAGCTTCGCGGGGAGCTGCGCGAGCCTGTTCCGGTCCGCGATGATGTAGACGCTCGACTGCTCGGGACCGCCCGTGATCACGTCCCGGTGCACCGCGGCGTCCCCGCCGATCGACAGAAGCTGCTGTTTGATGATATTCGCGACGGGCGCCGCGACCCGATCGACCCGCAGAACAACGCTCTCGGCCTTCTTTTCAATGATCGCGATGCCGCACGGATCGACGCCGGCCCCGGCGAGGGCGCGCGCGAGCGAACCTTGTTCGCGGGATGAAATCAAACGGAGGGGATAGCGCATCATTCACAGCGTCCAAAAGAGGTGCATCGAAGAAGGGAGCCGTGCCGGGCGCCTAGCTCCCCGCCGGCTCCCCGGATTCGCCGGTACTCTCGGCGGGCTTCGGCGCGCCGCCGTTGTTCGCCGAATTCTTCTTGATCGGGGGAAGGGTCCCGTTATTGAGCAGGATCTGGATATCCTCGGCGTCGAGCGATTCACGATCGAGGAGCGCCTTCGCGACCCGGTGGAGCTCGTCCGTGTGCTCGGCGAGCACGCGCCGGGCTCTGTCGTAGCATTCGTTCATGAGCGTGCGGACCTCATTGTCGATCTCCCGTGCCGTGTCCTCGCTGTAATCGCGCCGCACGGCGATCTCCTTGCCGAGGAAGATCTGCTCCTCCTGGTCGCCGTACGAGATCGCTCCCATCGCGCTGCTCATGCCCCACTGCATGATCATCTTTCGGACGAGGCGCGAGGCCTGCTTGATATCCTCCTGCGCCCCGGTTCCGATACGGTTGAGAATGAGCTCTTCCGCGACGCGCCCGCCGAGCGATATCGTGATGAAGTCGAGGCACCACTCGCGCGACACCTCGAACCGGTCGTCCGTCGGCAGGAACGAGGTGACCCCTCCGGTTCTGCCCCGCGGAATGATGCTGACCTTGTGGAGCGGATCGGCGTGCTCGAGGTGCACGCCGACGACGGCGTGACCCGCCTCGTGGTAGGCGCTCATGCGCCGTTCGTCTTCCTTCATGATACGGCTTTTGCGCTCGGGTCCGAGCATGACCTTGTCTTTCGCCTCGTCGAAATCCTCCATCATGACCTTGTCCCGGTCACGGCGCGCGGCGAGAAGCGCGGCCTCGTTGACCATGTTTGCGATGTCCGCCCCCGAGAAGCCCGGCGTGCCGCGGGCGAGCGTATCGAGGTCGACGTCTTCGGCGAGCGGCACCTTGCGCGAGTGCACCTTGAAGATGCCGAGCCTGCCCCTGAGGTCGGGCATATCGACGACGATGCGCCGGTCGAAACGTCCGGGCCTGAGGAGCGCCGGGTCGAGAACGTCGGGTCTGTTCGTCGCGGCCAGCAGGATGACCCCCTCGTTCGTCTCGAAGCCGTCCATCTCGACGAGGAGCTGGTTCAGGGTCTGCTCGCGCTCGTCGTGTCCGCCGCCGATCCCGGCGCCACGGTGGCGGCCCACCGCGTCGAGCTCGTCGATGAAGAGGATGCATGGGGCGTGTTTCTTCCCCTTGTCGAAGAGGTCGCGCACGCGGCTCGCGCCGACGCCGACGAACATCTCGACGAAATCGGAACCGCTCATGCTGAAGAACGGCACTCCGGCTTCGCCGGCGACCGCCTTCGCGAGCAGCGTCTTTCCGGTGCCGGGAGGCCCGAGGAGAATGACCCCCTTCGGAATCCGCCCGCCGAGCCGCTGGAATTTCTTCGGATCGCGCAGGAACTCGATGATCTCCCCGAGCTCTTCCTTCGCCTCATCCACGCCCGCGACGTCGGCGAAGGTCACGCGCGGCAGGCTCCCGTCGATCATCTTCGCTTTGCTCTTGCCGAACGAGAACGCTTTGTTGCCGCCCGACTGCATTTGCCGCATCAGGACGATCCAGAGGACGAGGAGCGCGATGAGGGGAAGCGCCGTGGCGAGCGCTTTCACCCAGAGGCTGCTCCCCGGGTATTCGGCCTCGATCTGCGCGTCGGGGTTCTTCGCCCATATCTTCTCCGGGAGATCCTTGTCCTCGGTGGGCAGAATGACGCGGAAGCTCGATATGGTGGCTTCATTGTTCCCCATCGGAATCACGATTTCATTGACGAGCTTGCCCCTCGTCTCGAGCCCCTTGATCTTCAACCGCGCCACGTTCCCCTTCTCCACCTGTTTGATGAACTGGGTATACGTGAGGGTCCATTCCCGTTCCTTGCCCGAGTTGAAGAGGAGATACGCCATGAACGCGATGATGAGGAGCATGACCCAGAGCGCCATCGAGCGCGACGCGCGCTGGGGGCCGGGCACGGCGCCGAATGGAGGCCATTTCTTGGGCATTTGCTGATCCCGGCGGGGCTTATTCTTCTTCTGAGGGTTTTCCATCATGTCACCTGGTTTCCATTCTCCAGGGAAAATATACAATAATCAGGGTTTTGTCCAGATCAGGGATTCCGCTTCGCGGGGGCGGTCCGTTCCTCGTTCTTCGGCGCGGTCGCCGGGTCCGCGGCCTCGGCTAGCACCGGCGCTGGGATCAGCTCGGCGATGTACGAGAGGTTCCGGTACCGCTCCTTGAAATCGAGCCCGTATCCCACGACGAAGACGTCGGGCACCTTGAAGCCGACGTAATCGACGGGAACCGTGATCTCGCGACACGAGGGCTTGTCGAGGAGAGCGCACACCCGGAGGCTGGCCACGCGGCGCTCTTCGAGCATCTGCTCGAGGAACGAGAGGGTGTGCCCCGTGTCGACGATGCCGTCGATGATGATGACGTCGCGGCCATTCACGCTCCGTTTGAGATCGTTGAGGATCTCGATCCGTTCGCTCCTCGCAAACCCGTTTTGATAGCTGTGGACGGTGATGAAATCGACCTCGTGGGGGACGGTGATATGGCGGACGAGATCGGCGAGAAAAATAAAGCCTCCCTTGAGGAGGCTTATGAGAATGGGATTCCTATCCGCGTAGTCCGCGGAGATCTGATCCGCGAGCTCGCGCACGCGCGAATCGATCTCTTCCTGCGTTATAAGCACTCTGCCGATATGCACGAAGGAGCCTTTCCATCCGGATCCCGTGAGCGTTGCCTCTCCTCATCCGGAAATTGTAGCACAACCGGCGCGCGCCGCCATCAATTTTCGCCCGCGGCGGGAAAAAGTTTTATGCGCAGGGCGTTCCTCGTTCCGGGGACAATCCTCGTCCGCTCGTCCACGGCGACTCCCGGCAGCCAGAAAACGCCGCGGGCATCCTCGAAGACGGGAATCGCATCCCGCCGCGACAGGGGAACCTTCCGATCGATGAGAAGGTCGCTCAGCTTCTTCGTCCCCCGCATGCCGAACGGAGCGATTCGATCGCCCGGCTTTCTCGAACGCACCCGAATGGGAAAAACGATTCCTGCGAAATACGCTTCGGTTGCGGTCGAGCGCGGATCGACGTCCTTCGCGCGGACGCGTTCGACGGCCGCGGAGAGATTCCACCAGGGCAGGGCGTAATCCCCCGCTCCTGCGATGATCGCCTCTCCGGGAGCCTGTCGGCCCTCGCCGTTCCTTCTCACGACGAGGTTGGAATGCTCGATGCAGACAACGATCCCGTGAGGAAAATGAACCCGCTTCCCCGATCGCCCCGAGCGGATGAGGCGCTTCGCCGCGTCGAAGTGCGGCCGCTCGATATCCTGGGGCACGCCGAACCGTTCGCGCAGTACGAGGTCGATGAGGAGGTACAGCTGAAAATCGGTGAGCCGCGCGATGTTCCCGAGCGGAATACCGGTCTCCTCAGCCGCTCCGGCGGGAGGAATGAGCCTGACAAGAGGTCTCTCGAGCGTTTCCCATCCTTCGGCGAGATTTTCCGAGAGCCGAAGGAGCGCTTCCCGAATCGAGGGGTTATAGCTCCTTTCCAGGCAGGGGAGGAGCCGGTTTCTCAGCCGGTTGCGGAGATACGCGCTGCTGTAGTTGCTCCGGTCGATCGCGTACCGCACCCGGCGGCTCCGGAGGAGCGCCCTGAGATCTTCCCGGCTGCAGGCGAGCAGCGGCCTGACGAAGATCCCCCTGCGCGGGGGAATGCCCTGGACTCCGCGCCAACCCGAGCCCCGGATGATGTGATGGAGGATCGTCTCGACCTGATCGTCCCGGGTGTGCCCGAGAGGGACCGAGTCTGCGTTCCACGAGCGCGCCGTCTCTTCGAGAAAGCGGTACCTGAGGAGCCTCGCCGTTTCCTCGAGCCCCTTCTTCGTTCTCCGCGCTTCGACGGGAACGTTCCCCGATCCGAGAAAGAGGGGGACGGCGAGCTTCGCCGCGTAGCGCTCGACGAGAGCTTTCTCCCGCGCGGCTTCGGGCCGGATTCCGTGATCGTAATGCGCAACGGCGAGATCGAACCGCATCTCGCCGGAAAGCTCCGAGAGGATCGTCAGGAGGGCCATCGAGTCGGGACCCCCGGAGACCGCCGCGAGCACCCGTGAGCCCGGTGCGATCAGGCGGCGGGTGCGAATGCAATCCCTGACGATATCAATGCAGCTCATCGTGAAGAGGGCGTTGAGATGTGGAATGTAACGACTTCAAACTAAATCTGGTGGCGGTGCAGGGACTCGAACCCCGGACACAGAGATTATGATTCTCCTGCTCTACCAACTGAGCTACACCGCCACATCCGAACCATATATATAGGCGCAAAACCGCCTCTGTCAATGGAAAAGCTTCGCAAGGCCCATTCGACAAGAGCCTTGCCACTCTTTCCCTATTCTGTTATAAATAGTTGCTTGTCCGAGAGAACGTCCGGAGCGTGAAATGAATATCTACACCGAGGCGGATGCCGAGGCCGGCATCCTCGAGGGAAAAACGATCGCCGTGGCGGGGTACGGCAACCAGGGACGCCCCCAGGCCCTGAACTTGCGCGAGAGCGGCCTCGCGGTGATCGTCGGCGCCCGTGAAGGCAAAGGGGGCTGGAAACGGGCGCGGGAGGACGGCTTCGACGTCATGCCCCTTTGCCGGGCTGCGCGGAAAGCCGACATTCTCATGATGCTCCTTCCCGACGAGGTTCAGGGGGATGTCTATGAGCATGAGATACGCGATGCGCTCAGGCCGGGCGCCGCACTGTGCTTTGCGCACGGCTTCGCCGTCGCGTTCGGCGTGATTGCCGCGGAGAGATTCGATCTTCTTCTCGTCGCTCCGAAGGGGCAGGGAGGAAGGCTCCGGGAAGCGTACGTCGAAGGAACGGGCCTGCCCTGCTTCGTCGGCGTCGCGAACGACGTTTCGGGGGACGCGAAGAAGATTGCGCTCGCGCTCGCCGGGGGGCTCGGCTGCCTTCGAGCCGGCGCCTACGAGACGAGCTTTCGCGAAGAGGCCGTGAGCGATATCTTCGGCGAGCAGGCCGTCCTCTGCGGCGGCGTGCCCGCGCTGATGAAATGTGCGTTCGACGTCCTCGTACGGAAGGGCTACAGCCCCGAGGTCGCGTACTTCGAGTGTTTCCACGAGCTCAAGATCATCGTCGACCTTTTCACGCGCCTCGGCTTTTCGGGCATGCGGGACGTGATCAGCGGCACGGCCGCCTACGGGAGCCTCGCGTTCGGCGAGGACCTCGTCGGCGACGACATCGTAAAGAGGATGGAAACGCTCTTCGAGAGGATCGAGAGCGGCTCCTTTGCGAGAGCCTGGCTCGACGAGCAGCGCGCCGGCGGCAAAGAGTTCGCGAAGTTGCGGGAGAGTGAACGGGAGCTTCTCATCGAAACAGTCGGAAGGAAGGTTCGCGCGAGGGCTTCGGAGTCCGCCGGGCGGCCCGCGCCCGGGAAGAAAGGATCATGATGCGAAGGTACGATCTCATCGCGGTTCTGCTCATGCTCGTGCTCGCTATCGGCTGCGGAAAAGGTGCGCAGGATGCGAAGAAAGGAAAAGAGGCCTTCCGCATCCCCGATTCCCTCCTTACTCCGATCGAGGGCTATCACCTCACCGTCGACGAGTACCACGTCGTCAACGGCGGCATCATGGCGAGCGCACAGATCGAACTCCGCTATCCCGCCAGCGAGATCGCGCGCGCCATCGCGGTTCAGACGTTCGGCTATGCCAAGGCGGGGTACGAAAAGGCCACAGAGGAGATCGGGCGTCCCGCCGACGGCAAACTCGTTCTCATCGGCACGGCCGACCTCGATGAGTATCTTCTCATGACGCGCAAGGAGTGGTGGTACTACGGGTATGTCAAGGGGGATACGATCATTTTCGAGCCTTTCGACATCATGATGAGGCGTATAGTCGCGAAGCCAGGCATCACCAATCGCATCGCGCAAGCCGCGGTCAACCACCGGGCCGGCGGACGGTCGCCGTTCTGGCTCAAGGAGGCCATCGCCACGAGGGTCGCCGACGAGATCGAGATACTCAAGATCCAGATGCCCGAGCTCCAGTACGCCGGAGCAAACATGAATCCATCCCTCGAGGCGATCGAGACCGCGATCGCCGAAGGGAAGGACAGGGTCGCATCCCGTGTGGCGTACTACGCCGCCTGCCGGATGCTCGACAAGCTTCTCACGATGCATTCGATGGACAACGTACTCTCCTTCCTCGACCGGCTCAAGGAAGGCTCGACGCTCGACGAGGCGAGCACACAGGCATTCGGCATCGGATACGGCGCTCTCATCGATAAGATCAGGGTCGACCGGTAGCGGCGTCCCTGCCCAGGGAGAAAGATGAACCTGGTTGAAAAACGCGATGAAGTGATACGGGTGCGTTTCGCGCCGAGCCCGACGGGGCATCTCCACGTCGGCGGGGCGCGGACCGCCCTCTACAACTTCCTCTACGCGCGCAAGAACCACGGCGCCTTCGTGCTTCGCATCGAGGATACCGACGCGGCGCGATCGACGCGCGAGTCATACGAGGGAATCCTGCGCGGCCTCCGGTGGCTCGGGCTCGAATGGGACGAGGGTCCCGATGCAGGCGGCGAGTACGGGCCGTACCTGCAGTCGGCGCGGGGCGTGCTCTACCATACCGAAACGGACCGGCTCCTCCGCGAGGGGAAGGCCTACCGCTGCTTCTGTACGCCGGAGGAGCTCGACGCGATGAAGATCGAGCACGAAGAGAAAAAGCTCCCTCCGAAGTATGCGCTCACGTGCCGCGCCCTGACCCCGGAAGAGGTCGACGCGAGACTCGCGCGCTCGCTACCTTTCGCCGTCAGGTTCGCCATGCCCCTCGAGGGGGACGTGCGCTTCAGGGACATCGTCAGAGGGGATTTCAGCTTCGCGAACGCGGATCTCGACGATTTTGTTCTCATCAAGTCCGACGGAAGGCCGACGTACAACTTCGCCGTCGTCGTCGACGACGCCCACATGAAGATCAGCCACGTGATCCGCGGCGACGACCACCTGTCCAACACCCCGCGGCAGGTGCACCTGTACCGCGCGCTCGGCTACAAGCTTCCGAAGTTCGCGCATCTGCCGATGATTCTCGGCCACGACAAGGCGAGGCTCAGCAAGCGGCACGGCGCGACCTCGGTCGACTCGTACCGCGATCAGTACTACCTGAGCGAAGCGATGGTGAATTGCCTCGCCCTCCTCGGATGGAGTTACGACGGGAAGCGGGAGCTCTTCACGTTCAAGGCGCTCATCGACGCCTTCTCGCTCAAGAAGGTATCGACGAACCCGGCCGTCTTCGATCTCGGCAAGATGGAATGGATCAACGCGGAGCATTTCAAGATGCTTCCTCTGAGCGAGAAGGTCGAGCTCGCCTACGACGTCCTCGAAAAAGAAGGGGTATTCCCGCCCGCCTTCGAGGTCAACCTCTCGCGGCCGGTCGATCTCAAGCTCGTGCCCGGCAAGGAACCGCTGCGCGCGGAGGTTCTCGACGGCGGGAAGCGCGCCTATGCGCGGGAGATTCCGCGGCTCGCCCTCATCATCGATGCGCTCGGGAACAGGCTCAAGCTTCTCAAGGACGTTCCCGGTCTCATGCGCTATTTCTACCGCGACGATTATCAGCGGGACGAGGATGCGGTTCGCAACCACATCATGACGAGGGAAGCATCCGCGAGGCTCGCGGCGCTCGCCGACGAGTACGATAAGCTCCAGTACTTCGACCGTGCGGCGGTCGAGGAGGCGCTCCGCTCGCTGGCCGACCGGCTCGGGCTCGAATCGGGGGAGCTCATTCATCCGTGCCGCGTCGCCCTCACCGGGAAGACCGTTTCGCCCGACATTTTCTGGGTGGTCATTCTGCTCGGGAAATCGAAGACGGTCGAGCGGCTCCGGACGGCCGCGGCGCTCGGCGCGAGGCAAATTCCCTGAATTCCCGGAGAATGGAGTTGATTTTTTGCGGTTTATTGTATAATTTCACTACGCCATTGGGGAGTGGTCTAATGGCAGGACAACTGACTCTGGATCAGTTTATGGGGGTTCGACTCCTCCCTCCCCAGCCAAGATGACAGGGTGGCCCCTTAGTCTAGTGGTCAGGACGCTTGGTTCTCAGCCAAGAATCAGGGGTTCGACTCCCCTAGGGGCTACCAGAAATGAAAGCCCGGGAGACTCGATGATCTCCCGGGCTTGTTGATCTCCTCATGCGGCGGACCGCCGCATCAACAGCCCGATCAGGTAGGGCCGCAGGAGCCGCCTCCCGACGATGCGCAGCCCCCGCATTTCCTGGCGGGAGCGGAGATGAGCTTGTCGAGATCGGCCGATCCGCACGAGGGACAGGCGACCTTCTGCGACGAGCTCATGACGAGCTCCTCGAAGAGCCTTCCGCACGCAGTGCATTCGTATTCGAATATCGGCATGGCGATTACCTCTTGGTCCCGGCCCCCGCGTCGCGCCCTTCCCGCGCCTCCGGTTCCGCCGCCTCGACTGAATCCTTCCTGGACCGGTCCCCGATCCCGCAGGTCTGGGACATTCAGGTCGATACTCCAAGACGGGGGAGGAGGAACCTCATGACCGCGATCCATACGGCCAGAAAGATCAAAACCTTGACCATGGACAATCTCCAGCCTTTCATACCCGTTTGCGATCCAGGTAACGTTCGAGCATCCGGCTTTCGCCCGCGACCCTTTCCTTCATCGATCGGCACATGATCGTGCATATCTCCTCGCTCAGCGTGCCCGAGAGGCGATAGAGCACGTTGCGGCGGTTTCTCCTGGCGAGCACGAACCCCTCGTCTCTAAGAATGCGGAGATGTTTCGATACGTTCGCCTGCGCGAGATCCGTCTCCCCTACGAGCTCCGTGACGCTCTTCTCCCCCGCGCAGAGGCTTTGGAGGACGCGGAGGCGCGAGGCGTCGGCGAGCGCCTTGAGGCGCTTCGCGACAAGCTCGAACGGCATGGCGCCGGAGGTCGTCGATATACGATCGTTTTTCTTCATATTCTAATATACTCATATAATAATACAGATACGATGTCAAGGAGAAACCATGCGTGCACGCATCAGATCTCGATGCGCTTCCATCCTCCCTCCCTGAATTTCCAGGCCATCGCCCCGGCGAAGCAGATGATGTAGAGGTAGATCGCGCACCACGTGACGAAAAGGCCCGCGTGGAAAACTTCCACGGAGGCGTAGGCGAACGGTATGAGGACGCCCCCCATGCACGCCATCTCGGCGATCATCACGTAGAGGGTGCCGCCGACACCCTGGAGCGTTCGTGAAAGGACGATGCCGAACGCGTCGATGAACTGGAATGCGCCGAGAAGCCTGAATGGAGCGGCCCCTTTCTCGATCGCCGCATGGTCGGTCGTGAATACGCCCATGATCTCCCTGGGGAAAAAGAGGAAGGATGCACCGAGGATTCCCATGAAGAGGGAGCCGATTCCGGCGGAGTGCCAGCCGTACCGCGCGGCGAGCGAGGGATTCCGTTCCCCGAGACTCCGCCCGACGAGCGTCGCGGATGTCGCACCGATCGCCATGCCGATCATGAACGAAAAATCGAACGCCTTGAAGATGATATTGCTGATTGCGAGCTCCCCGACGCCGGTTCTTCCGATGAGGCTCAGGAACACGAGAAACCCGAAGATGGTCACGCTCTGGACGGCGCGGGGCCCCGATATCCTGATGATCTGTCCCATGAGCCGCCCCGAGAGCCGGGGGCGTGGGCTGGGCGCCGGCAGCCGGCGGAGGATGCGGAACTGAACGAGGTACAGATAGAAAAGGAGGCCGAAGAGCGTGCTTATCACCGACGCGATCGCCGCCCCCCGCACCTCGAGGCGCGGGAAACCGCCGTGCCCGAAGATGAGAAGATAGTTGAGGAGGACGTTGCAGCAGTTCACCGCGATCGAAACGATCATGTCGATCTTGACGCGGGCGACACCGTACGCCAGTCCGCTGAGCGCCCACATCGCAATGATGCAGAAAAGACCGCTGAAACGAATGCTCAGGTACGCGATTCCTTCCCGCACGACGGCGGGGTCGGCCGAGAGCCTCGAGAAGATCCACGGAGAGAGACGATAGCCGGCAAGCGAGACCGGGATTCCGAAGGCGAGAGCGAGCGTGAAGGTGTTGAGGGCGATTCGAGGGTACTCCTCGAATCGTCTCTCGCCGAGGCGCCGCGCCGCGATAGCCTGGGTGCCGACGCTCAGGGAACCGAATGCGAGCACCGTGACGTGGATGAAGAGAGAGCCGAGCCCCACCGCGGCGAGCTCTCCGATCCCGAGCCTTCCGACCATGGCGGTATCCACGATCTGGATCATCGTGTGGGAGAGCATCCCGATCATGACCGGGAAAGAAAGTCTCAATATCTCTCTATTCACCCGGTGGCCGCCCTTCGTTGTCACAAAATCGGTTTCCGGTCGTTGAATTTACGAATATAATAGGACGGTGCGCAGCCTTCAACGAGGAACGAAACAGGGGGTTCGACGCCGATGAATGGAATGGTTCGCCTCGGTGCCCTGATCGCGTTCGCCGGATGTCTGTCCCCGGGATCGCGCGCCCTCGCCATCGATGCGGGGGAAGCGGCGCCCCCGTTCGAGCTGCGGCTCATGGACGGCGCGGGGAGCGTGCGGTCAGACGAGTTTTTCCCCGCGCACGATTATACGTTCATCGTCTTCTGGCGGTCGAGCTGTCCGCACTGCGTCGAGGCGCTCCTCGCCTGCGAGCGGTTCTACCGCGAGTACGGCGGCGAGGATATCGCCGTCCTCGGGATCAACGCCGATGAACACTCCCTTCTCGCCGCACAGGGCGTGATCCAATCGAACGGCATCACGTTCCCCCAGGCGGAGGACGCCGGGGGGGCGGTGTCGGGGAGCTACGGTGTTCCCTACGAAACGTTCACCGTATGTCTCGTTGGAGGGGACGGTACCGTCATCGACGTGCGCTATGACCCGCAGGGGGATCTCCGCGCGGCGATGGAAGAAATGCTGTCGTCCCCGGCACGCTCTTCCGTACGCGGCGAGTCGGCCGCCCGGGAGACGAATGCTCCCGGGGAAGGCCCGGGAATCTCATACCGCGGGCTCCAGCGCATCCGGTACCTGAGCATCGATTCGCGCGGCAGCGGCGCCGCGGGACTCTACGGCGAGCCGGTGAGCTCCGGCGGCGGCGTCCAGTACCGGCTCGAGGTCGAGGCGGCGAAACGGCTCACGGGGAATCTGCGCGCCGGCGCGCTCCTGCGGATCACGAACGAAGGACGCAACGTGCTCGATTCCGGTCCCGAGTATCTCGGCTCGGAGTGGGGGAGCGCTTTCACCGAGATCGATGCCGGGAGGTTTCGCTTCAGGTTCGGGTACTTTGACCTCTCCATGACGCCGCTCACCCTCATGCGCTGGGATTGGGACGACAACCCGCGCGTCGGGGGAGACACGGGGTGCGGCTGCGGCGGCGCCGCGGCGGGAGCGCTCCTCGTCGAAAGCCTCGAGGAGCTCGGGCCTGATCTCGTTTTCGAGGGGGCGCTCGCGACGTACGTCGGAGCGAATCTCGAGGCGCGGCTCTTCTACGCGATTCCGCGACGGGCCGTCGAGACGAGCAGCACCGCGTATCGTTACGGGGGCATGGAGCGCGCGAGGTATTCCCAGGAGATCGCCGGTCTCGAGGGGAGATGGCAGCGCCTCGACGAACGGACGGGATCGTTCTGGAAGGCGGGCGTGCACGCGATCACAAGCTTCGAAAACAAACGCTCGGTCGATTTTCCGGGACTCGGGTATCTCTCGGTCGACCCATGGGTCAGCACGTGGACCGTGAGCGTCACGGGGGAGGCACCACTCGTCCGGTACGCAATCTTGCGCGGTGAGCTCATCGGGTGGAACCGGACGGACGAGCGCGGCGTCCTGACGGAGGACGGACCTCTGGACGTCTCGCGCGAAGGGGGCGGGGGCATCGGAGGCATCGCGATCGAAAAGTCGCAGCGCCTCGGCCTGCTCTTCGACTACGTGCGCCTCGACTCGGATTTCTACGCGCCGTTTGCGGCGCTGTCCTACGAGTCGAACGCAGAGGGCATGCGGGCGTCGGGCCGTGCGCCGCTCCTCGATGATCGCGTCTCGGTCTCGCTTTTCTACAAGAGGCTCCGTGAGGCGGACCTCCCCGGAGGGGGGTTCGAGCGGAAGCAGAGCTGGCTCGCGGGAGCATCGCTCGATCTCGACCTCATGGGGAACTTCGGCGCCGGCCTCGGTTGGCTCGAGGAGAAATCGTGGCGTGATGGCTCCGTCTCCCCGTTCGACGCGCGCCGCGGGGCGATCGTCGTGAACATCCGCCGCGATTTCGGCAAGGCCGGCGTCATCCGGATCCAGTACGAACGGATCACCGGTACGAGCTCGGCGCCGGACGCCGAGACGGAATCCCGGACGGATATGTACTCGCTCTATTCCTCGCTCTATTTCTGATTGGATGCGTCAGCGAAAGAGGCTCTTGATGGCGCTCCAGGAATCGTTCTCCGCGGCGTTCACCGACGAGAACGAAAACCAGTCGATCCAGCCGTTGATCTCTCCCGACACGAATTCGAGCCTGAAGACGAGGGGTGATTCGAAGACCCTGACGAGGCCACTCCCGGTGGCCAGTATGGCGGTTCCTCAACTGCCGCAGTACCCTTTGCCCACGTAGCTGAATTCGATCGTCTGCGGATCTTCCCCCTGAACGGGTACCGTGACGAGATGGAAATGGTACGGCACGCCGAGATTGCCCCAGCACCGCATCGTCACCTGGTACGTTCCGAACCCCGCGGCGACGAGCTGAAAATCGGCCCACTCTCCCACGGCATCGAGGCCCATGAGCACCCCGCCGTCGGCGCGGATGGCTTCGGGCAGTATATTGTACGAGTGCACGAAGTCTTCCGCCTGGACGGACACGGTAGCCGCGCGTGCGAGGGAGGGGGCGAGGATAAGGGCGGCCGTGACGATTGCGATGAGCTTCTTCATTGTTGCGTGCTTCCTGTTTTGCGGATCCGTTGAAGACGCGTCGATACTTCGAACCAATTGTAAAAGAAAAAACACGTTCTGTCAATGCCGGAACGTCCTGGGCGCGGGTCCTCGACGCGCCTAGGACACGAGGAGAATGGAAACAATTATCTGCGCGAGGATGATCTTCGCGATCATGGAGGCGGGGTAGACGGCGGCGTACCAGACGTTGGGCAGCTCGTTCGCCGCCTGCTGGTTGGCATAGGCGAGGCACGCGGGCTGCGTGTGCATCCCCGAGACGACGCCCATGACCGCCGACATCGGGAGCTTCAGGTACTTGTACCCCGCAAGGATGGCCGCCACCGCGACGAGGCTTGTGATGAGCGCCCCGGCCGCGATGAGCCCCCAGCCTCCCGCCCGGAACGTCGCGCTGAAGCCCGGTCCCGCCTTTGTCCCGATAGCCGCGAGAAAGAAGACGAGCCCGACCTGCCGGATCACGAGGTTCGCCGTGTAGGGAAGACCCCACGTGATGGGTCCCGTCCGCTCGAGCTTTCCGAGTACGAGGCCGACGATGAGCGGGCCTCCCGCGAAACCGAGGCGGAAGACCATCCCGTTCGGGAGCGGAAACGCGATCATCCCGAGAAACACGCCGAGCACGACGCCGAGGGAGAGCGATAGAAAATCGGTCTCCGCGATCGAACGTATCGAGTCGCCGAAGAACTTCGAGATCGCTTCGAGTTTGTCGCGATGGGCGACGACGCGGATGCGGTCTCCCGATTCGAGGACCGTGTCGAGGTGAGGGACGAAATCGACGTCTCCTCGGCGGAGCCTCGTGATCGTGGCGTCGAAGAGCTTGTGGAGCTCAAGCTCCCGGATCGTCCTGCCGATCACTTTCTTGTTCGAGACGAAGATGCGCCGGTACGTGATCTGCCCCGCAGCATCGGGGAGCTGCTCGCCGCTCCGCGTTCCGAAGAGCACGCGCGCTCGCTCGAGCGCCTCGGCGCCGCCGACCGCGACGATCCGGTCTCCCGGCGAGAGTACCATGCCCGGCACGACGACCTCGATCGTGTCCCCCTTCTGTATGCGGCTCAGGACGAATCCGGGATCGCCGAGGTACGCAAGGGCTTCCGCGGCCGTTTTCCCCAGGATCGCCGGATTCGTGACCGTGAAGGTCCTGCTGAGAATGATGCCGGTGCCCGATTCCGTGAGACGCTCGGCTTCCTCCTTCGCGAAGTCGATCTTGAAGAGCTTGATGAAGATGAAGAACCAGAGCAGGACGCCGAGGACGCCGAAGGGATACGCGAGCCCGTAGGTGACGACGGGGCTTTCGAGGTAGAGCTTCAGGGATGCGGGGGGAAGCGCCCCCTTCATGTTTTCGATCGTCTCAACCGTCGCGGCGAGGGCGGGCGTATTGGTGAGCGCGCCGCAGAAGAGCCCCGCAGCGCTCGGCGCCGAGAGCCGCATGACGCTTTTGAGAATCACGGCGAGTACCGCTCCCGCGCACAGGATGACGACCGCGACGAGGTTGATCCGGAGTCCCCGCGTGCGGAACGAGGAGAAGAATCCCGTGCCGGACTGGAGACCGATCGCGTACACGAAGAGAACGAGCCCTATTACATATATATATTCGGGAAGGGCGAGGCGCTGGTCGAGGGCCCCGAACGCCATGCCGACGAAGAGGACCGCCGCGACCCCGAGGTTGAAACCGAATATCCTGATGCTGCCCAGGAGGTAGCCGAGCCCGATCACGGTGAAGAGGAGGAGAATCGGGTTCACGGCGAGGACGTCCGTGACGCCCCCGAGGCCTGGGCCCTGACCGGCAAACATGAAAACGTGCTCCATCATCGCGATCTCGCGCCCTCAGATTTCCTTCACGGTGACCGCGGCGTTTTTTCCTGTGAAACGCGCCGCCGCGCGCACATGTTCCCAGGGGGAGTGCCTGTGGTGTTCGGCGAACAGATCCTCGTGTCCCGATTTTCTCGCAATCACGTCGAGCGATGCGGCGTCCGCCGCGACCATGTCGTCCGCGCACACGAATCCGATATCCTTCGCGATGAGCGGACCGGCGTCGCTCATGCAATCGCAGTACTTCGAGATATTCCGGAGAACGTTCACGGCGAAGCGCTTTGTGAACCTCGCATGGGCGAGCGCCGCCGATTCGGCGAGGAGCTCGTCGAATGCCGCGACGCGCGGCTTGATGCAGTGCGCCGGACACACGAGGACGCAGTTGCTGCATCCCGGGCACCACGTGGCGCCGAAGCAGGGGCCCTTCGCCTCGAGCCCGATGTTCTGCGTCGGGCAGTGAGCGACGCATTCGCCGCACTGCGTGCACCCTTCCGTGAAGACCGGCTCGCCTCCCTCGTGGATCGCGCCCTTTGTTTCCTTCGCGGCGCATCCCATCCCGACGTTCTTGACGGCGCCTCCCATGCCGCACGCGACGTGTCCCTTGACGTGGGTGAGCAGCAGCACCCCGTCGGCCTCCAGCGGCTCCCTGCAGAGGCGGTACTCCATGAGCGTGCCCTTCACGGCGATGCTGCGATTCGAAACGACGACGGGGCAGCCGACGTTCTCTTTCGTGTAGCCGTGCTTCGCCGCCGCGGCGCGGTACCCTGTATCGTTGTTGCGAGGGCTCGAGTAGACGACGGGCGAATCGAAAATGAAGGGCGCGGCGCCGAGATCGGTGAGACACGCGACGACCCGCTTCGTGAACGGCGAATCGATGTAGTACGTGTTCCCCGGCTCTCCCATGTGCATCTTGACCGCGACGCGATCGCGCGACGCGAAAACGTCGCGCAGCTTCGCGGCGAGATAATCAAAGAGCGCCTCTTCGCTCGACACGAATGTTGCTTCATCGATCATTGCGTGCTCCCCGTCTTCGGCTTCGCGTGCAGCATGGAGGAATCGCACCGAATGATAGCAACGCGGAGCGAGCGCCGCAAAAATATTTTTGAAAATATTTTCAAAAACGCTTGACACATTTTTTCTTTAATGAATACCATGGGCTCAACTTAATTCGGTGCCTGCATCATACGACATCACGGGCACGTACAACAGCGAGGTCGTGCAGGCAATAGGCGATGGCAGGCTTTCAACTTTCACAAAGGAGTGGGAGATATGCCAAAAGCCAAGAAGAAAGCCAAGACCAAAGCGAAGCCCAAGAAAAGGGCGAAGGTCAAGGCGAAGGCCAAGAAGAAAGTGAAGGCCAAAGCGAAGCGCAAAGTTCGCAGGAAAGCCAAGAAATAGCACGTCGTCCTGATATCGTACGTTGAAAGTGCTTATGAGCGGGAACGGTGAAAGCCGTTCCCGTTTCATTTTGGCGTTGACATCCCATGCGCCTCACGCATAATGCATTCGAACCGCACGAGTCGGTGAAGATCGGCGGTTCGGCCTCATGGTTGAACCGCACGCGTAGAGTGCCCTATTGAAAAGAGGTAGTCCGTGGAGGGTAGAGCTCCTGACAAGATATTCTTGACGCGCGGCGCCGGAAGGCACAAGGAGAAGCTCACGAGCTTCGAGCTCGCGCTGAGAGCGGCGGGGTTGTCGCAGTTCAACCTCGTCCACGTTTCGAGCATCTTTCCTCCCCACTGCGTCCTGATACCGCGCACGAGAGGCGCTTCGATGCTCCACCCCGGACAGATCGTGTACTGTGTGTTGAGCACCAACCATACGGACGAGCAGAGCCGCCTCGTCGGATCGGCGATCGGCGTCGCGATACCGACCGACCGGAAACGATACGGGTACATCTCCGAGCACCACGCGTACGGAAAACGGCAGGAGGAGCTCGGCGATTACACCGAGGATCTCGCCGCGACGATGCTCGCCTCGACCCTCGGGATCGAGATCGATCTCACGCGGGCGTGGAACGAGCGCAAACAGGAATGGAAGATCGCGGGGCAGATCGTTCGCACGACGAACATCACGCAGACCGTGCTCGGCAAGGACGGGATGTGGACCACCGTTGTCGCCGCCGCGGTGTTCTGCAGCTACAAGAGCCGCTGATGGAACGAACGTTTGATTTTCTCGGAACCGAAGTTTCGGGAGCAAACAGGGATCGCGTCGCCGTGATCCCTGTTCCCATTGAATGGAGCGCATCGTACGGCAGGGGGACCGCGCGCGCTCCCGAGGCGATTCTCGGCGCCTCGATGCAGATCGAGTTTTACAACTCCGCGCTCGATGTCGATCTCGAGGGGGCGGGGATCGTGACGCTGCGTGAAAGACTCACCGGGAGGGATGATCTCGTCTCCTTCGTCCGCGAGCACCGCGACTACTTCCGCGAAACGTTTCCCTGCTTCATCGGCGGCGAACACTCGATAACGCCGTGGATCCTCGAGGGCCTCGGGTACGACTCCCTCGGCGTCGTGTGGCTCGACGCGCACGCCGACATGCGCGAGAGCTACCTCGGCGAGAAGGAGAGCCACGCGTGCGCGGCGCGCAATACGCTGCCGTTCGGGAACATCGTCCAGATCGGCGTGCGGAGCTACTCGGGCGAGGAACGCGATTTTCTTCGCGGCTGCGCGGGAACGCGGATCTTCGGGTGGTGGAACGAGGGGGCCTGGGAAGCGATCCGGCGCCTCCCCGATACTGTGTATCTCTCGATCGATTTCGACGCGGTCGACCCGTCGATTCTCCGCGCCGTCGGCACGCCCGAACCGGGCGGGCTCCAGTGGGACGAATTGATGGATCTTCTCACGTTCGTGTTCGAGAACAAACGCGTCGTGGCGATGGATGCGGTCGAGCTGTGTCCCCGGGAGCACGACGAGACTTCGAATTTCATTGCTTCAAAAATAGTGTACGAAGCGATCTCGAGATTTGTGCGGAAGGAGCTGCACCGTGAAGCGTAGATACCTCACCCATCCGACGAGACCGATCGAGCTCAAGGCCGGCATGACGTGCGACGAGCTCCTCACGGGTCTCGAGGGGTGCAGCTTCCAGGCGCGGGCGCTCGCCCATGCCGCCCGCATCTGGACCGGAGCGCTCGACGAAGACATCATCGTATGGCTCGGGCTCGCGGGTGCCATGGTGCCCGCCGGGATGCGCAAGGTGCTCGTCACGCTCATAGAGCACCGGTTCATCGATGTGATCGCTTCCACGGGTGCCAACCTGTACCACGATTTCTATGAGACGGCCGGGAGCTTCCATTACCTCGGATCCCCGAACGTGGACGATACGAAGCTCCGCGAGGATAAGGTCGACCGGATCTATGACACCTTCGCCGACGAGGAGGGATTCATGAGCCTCGACCGGCGGATCGGAAAATGGGCGACGAAGACGCTCGAGGAGCGGCCGTACACGACGAGGGAGTTTCTCCATCTGCTCGGGAAAGAGGCGAATCGCGTGTCGAAGGGGCAGCAGGGAATCCTGAGCACCGCGTACCGGAAGGGGGTGCCGGTCTACTGTCCCGCAATCGGCGATTCGTCGATCGGCATCGGGCTCGCCGAGCGCGAACCGAGAGTCCTGTTCGACATGATCGGCGACGTCGAGGAAACGGCGCGCATCGCGGCGATGAAGCCGACGATGGTAATCTACGTGGGAGGGGGCACGCCGAAAAACTTCATCCAGCAGACCGAGGTCACGAACAACATACTCGGGAGGCCCGTTGATGGGCACCGCTACGCGATCCAGTTCGTCGCCGATCCTCCGCACTGGGGAGGCTTGAGCGGGTGCACCTTCGACGAGGCCGTTTCCTGGGGCAAGATCGCGGTCGACGCGAAGCAGGTGTCCGTCCTGTGCGATGCCGCGCTCGCGCTGCCGCTCGTCGCGGCGGCGGTTCTCACGCGGCGGAAGGGAAGGAAGAGACCGGGAATTCCTCAGTTCACATTCTAGAGAACGCTTCCGTGGGGCGCCCCTCGGGCGCCAGCGGAGCGCAAACGACCGGGGAACGATGTGTGGGGAGGTTGGGATGATCGCGGAGATTCGTTCCGGTGCGGTGGTGGGGATCGATGGGTTCGGGGTCACGGTCGAGATTGATCTCGCCGCGGGGCTTCCGTCATTCACGATAGTCGGGCTTCCGAATGCGGCCGTTCGGGAGAGCCGCGAGCGGGTCACCTCCGCCATCAAGAACAACGGCTTCAAGTTTCCCCAGAAACGCATCACGGTGAATCTCGCTCCTGCCGACGTGCGCAAGGTGGGAGCGGCCTTCGATCTGCCGATCGCGATCGGAATCCTCGCGGCGAGCGGTCAGACCGCCTCGGCGATACCCGCTCAGTCGGTCATTCTCGGGGAGCTCGCGCTCGACGGGCGTCTCAAGCCGGTCAAGGGCGTGCTCCCGATCGCGCTCTACGCGCGAGACCGGGGCTGCGGGCGAGTCCTCGTCCCCGACGCGAACGCGCGCGAGGCGGCCGTCGTGAAGGGGATCGTCGTCGCGCCGTGCTTTGACCTGCGCGAGGCGCTCCGCGTTCTCGACGGGGGAACTCCCCGCGCGATCGTTCCGGTCGAGGCACCGTGCGGGGACGCTCGTTTATTCGATCTCGATTACGCGCAGGTCATGGGACAGCACGCGGCGAAGAGGGCGATGCAGATCGCCGCGGCGGGGGGGCACCACGTCATCATGGTCGGGCCTCCCGGTTCGGGGAAGACGATGCTCGCGAAAAGGCTTCCCTCGATACTTCCCCCCCTCGGCGAGGATGAGGCGCTCGAGAACGCGAAGATCGCGAGCGTCGCAGGCATCGGCGGCGTCTCCGCGCTGAGCCTCGAGCGGCCGTTCCGGGCGCCGCATCATTCGGCGAGCGACGCCGGCCTCGTCGGCGGGGGGAGGGGCGCCTCCCCCGGCGAGATCACGATCGCGCACAACGGAGTTCTCTTTCTCGACGAGCTCACCGAGTTCAAGCGCAACGTTCTCGAGTGTCTCCGGCAGCCGCTCGAGGAAGGGCGTATCGTCATCTCCCGGGCGAACGCCTCGTGCAGCTACCCGGCGCGATTCCAGCTCGTCGCCGCGATGAATCCGTGCCCGTGCGGCTATGCCGGCGCGACGGGGCATCCCTGCCGGTGCTCGCCGCTCGCGATCAGGCGGTACCTCGCGAAGATATCGGGGCCGCTCATCGACCGGATCGCGATCCACGTTCCGGTGAAGCCGGTCGATCCGAAGGACATGGAGACGGAGACGGGGGGCGGTGCGGGCTCAAACGAGATGCGCGGCGAGGTCCTCCGCGCGGTGGAAATGCAGCGAAAGCGCTTTGAGCGTCTGCCGCACGTCACGCGAAACGCCGACATGCCCGTTTCGGATCACGGAGGCCTTTGTCCGATGGATTGCGAGGCGCGGGAGCTTCTCTTCGCCGCGCAGCGAAGGCTCCTCTTCAGCGCGCGCTCGAGGAGGAACATCATCCAGGTCGCGCGCACGATCGCCGACCTTGACGGCTCCGAGACGATAGGGGCGCGGCATCTCGCCGAAGCGGTGCAGTATCGCGTGCCGCGATTTCTCGAGGGAAGCTGAAACGGGAAACGCGAAGACGAGGCGTCTCCATGCTCAAAGGGTATCCGGGCGATTGGAGGCTCGGCGGGCTCTCAGATCTGCCGCGCGTGGAGCACCTCGTGCGCGATGATGAGGCGCTGGATTTCGCTCGTTCCTTCGAAGAGCCGGTTGATACGCGAGTCGCGGTACATGCGCTCGATAGGGTACTCGCGGATATAGCCGTACCCGCCGTGGATTTGGAGCGCGAGGTCGACGATCCGGTCGAGCGCCTCCGAGCAGTAGAGCTTCACCATGGAGGATTCCTTCGTCACGTCCATCCCCTGGTCGTACATCCACGCGGTGCGGTACACGATCGACTCCATGTTGTAGAGCTCGGTCGCCATGTCGGCGATCATCCACTGGATCGCCTGGTTCTGGGAGATCTTGTGCCCGAACTGGCTCCGTTCCTTCGAATGGGCGACGCTCAGCGAGAGCGCCTCCCTCGCGGCGCCGAGGGCTGCGGCGCCGAGGCCGAGACGCCCGCACGCGAGGATGCGCATCCCGACGATGACGCCTCTCCCCGCGCGCCCGAGGAGATTCTCGTACGGAACCTTGACATCCTCGAAGATGAGCTCGGCCGTTTCGGAACCGCGGATACCCATCTTGTGCTCGATCTTCCCGACTGAAAATCCCGGATAGCCCTTTTCGACTATGAAGCTCGAGACCTTGCCGCTCGCTTTTCCGCCCCGGTGCCGGGCGAACACGGTGAAAACATCGGCGAAGCTCCCGTTCGTGATGAATGTCTTGCGCCCGTTGAGGAGCCAGTGATCCCCCTTGTCCTCGGCTGTCGATTCGCTGTTGAACGCGTCGGATCCGGCGTTCGACTCGGTGAGGGCGAACGCCGCGATCTTTCGTCCCTCGGTGAGCGGCACCAGGTATTTCTGTTTCTGTTCCTCGGTGCCGAATAGGTAGATGCCGGAGCTTCCGATGCTCTGGTGCGCGCCGATGAACGTCGCGGTCGAAGAGCACCCGCGGGCGATCTCCTCCTGGACGATGCAGTAGCCCGTCTCTCCCATGCCGGAGCCGCCGTATTCGGGCGGGAACGAGACTCCGAGAAGGCCGAGCTCGGCGATCTTCGCGATGAGCTCCCGGGGGATCTTCTCTTCCTGATCGATTTTTTCCGCGACGGGCCTGATCTCGTTGTTGACGAACTTGCGTACCATGTCTCTCAGCATTTTTTGTTCGTCCGTGAAGGTCCAATCCATTCCGTTTCCTCCTCGTTCGTGAACGGGAAGAATAGAAACCGCGTGCGGCGTATGTCAAGGGAAATGAGTTGAAGCGGCGTCAAGCATATGGTAGCGTACAATATCCGCGACCAGGCGGGAAGCGCACATGAATGATTCTACGGCGAAGATGAAGGAGCTGTGCCCGGAATGGCTCCCGCGCGGAAAGCGTGGGGCGAGGGAGACCCTTCGCCGCGTCGTTCCCGCGGTGAGGAACGCCGTCCGTGGAGAGGACGTCCCTTCCGTCACGGGGATCGCCCGGCGGAGCCGTTCGCCGTTCAAGGTTCTCGTCTCGACGGTGATAAGCGCCCGGACGAAGGACGAGGTGACGGGGGAAGCCGCGAGGCGCCTGTTCGCGGCGGCATCGACTCCCCGAGCGCTCGCGGCGCTTCCCGAAAAGAAGATATCCGCGCTCATATACCCCGCGGGATTCTACCGTACGAAGGGGAAGGCGATCCGCGCCCTCTCGGCGAAAATCGTGCGGGAGTTCGGCGGCCGCGTGCCCGGTACGATGGAGGGGCTCCTCTTGCTCCCGGGCGTCGGGAGAAAGACGGCGAATCTCGTTCTCACGCTCGGTTTCGCCCTGCCGGGGATCTGTGTCGACACCCACGTGCACCGCGTCGTGAACCGGCTCGGCATCGTACGAACCAGGCGCCCCGTCGAAACCGAAGCCTGCCTCCGCGCGACGCTGCCGAAGAGGCACTGGATCGAGATAAACGATATGCTCGTGACGTTCGGAAAGGCGGTCTGCGCACCCGTTTCCCCGCGCTGCTCGATCTGCCCGATCGAGCGTTCGTGCGCCCGCGCAGGGGTTGTGCGCTCCCGATGAACGCCGAGAACAGAAGCGTGAGAGATGCACCGGAAGAAAACAGAAGGAGGCGAGCGATGCGCCGTTGTTGCGCGTTCATCGTCCTGATGGTGATGGGTGCCCAGGTATTCGCAGCCGGCCGCCCCACGTCCGGTCAATCCGCGTTCGATCGTTTCTTCGCCCCGAAGGCGCTCAGGATCGATCTCTACCACGCCGGCGATGCGCGCGACGAGCTCTACAGCCTCGACGAGGTCAGAAAGGAATCGTTTTGGGCGGGGAATCCGCGCAATCTCATCGATACGCTCGACCTCGGAAGCTGTCTTCTGCGCGTGTTCGATATCAAGACGAATACGATGATCTTCTCGAAGGCGTACTCGAGCGTCTTCGATGAATGGAAAACGACCGGCGAGGCGCTCGCCGGATTTTCGCGCACCTTTCACGAATCGTTGATCATCCCGCTGCCGAAGGCGCCCGTTCAGGTGCGCATCGACACGAGGGACCGGAAAAACGTCTTCAGACCGGTCTTCGACCTCGTCGTCGATCCCGCCGATTACCACGTCAATACGGAGCGCCGCTTCGCCGATCTCCGCGTGCTGCAGCTCGTCGAGAACGGTCCGCCGGAGAGCAAGGTCGATATCGCCGTTCTCGGCGACGGGTACGACGCGAACGAGATGCACAAGCTCCGCAAGGACGCCGACCGGCTCCTCGCGGCGCTCTTCGACACGGAGCCGTTCAAGAGCAGAAAAACCGATTTCAACGTCCGCCTCATCGAGACGGTCTCGGCGGAATCGGGCGTCGACGAGCCGCGCGAGGGAAAATACCGCGGGAATACCCTCGGGCTTTCCTTCAACGCGTTCGATATTCCGCGATACATGCTGACCTTTTCGAACAAGGTCGTGAGAGACGCCGCCGGCAACGCGCCCTATGACCTCGTCGTCATCATCGCGAACGCGAAGCGCTACGGCGGAGGAGGTATCTACAACCTCTACTCGGACGCCTCGGTAGACAACGAGTTCAGCAGCTACGTGTTTACGCACGAGTTCGGCCACGCGTTCGCGGGGCTCGGCGACGAATACTACAGCTCCGAGGTCGCCTACAACGATCTCTACCCGAAAGGAATGGAGCCGTGGGAGCCGAATATCACCGCGCTTCTCGATACGGCGAACGTAAAATGGGGCGATCTCATACGACGCGGCACGCCGGTACCGACGCCGGATGATTCATCGTACGCGGGCCTCGTCGGGTGTTTCGAGGGGGCGGGATACTCGGCAAAAGGGCTCTACCGGCCGTGCCGCGACTGTATCATGTTCTCGAAAAAGGTCGGGCCCTTCTGCCCGGTCTGCAGGCGCGCGATCGACCGGATGATCGATTACTATACGAAATAGCCGCGAGGCGTCTTCACGGCCCCACGTTCATGAGGCGCTCGCCTCTGAGAAAATCATCCGTGTTGTAGTCCTCGGTGAACTGGAGCTGCCGGAACTCGGCCTCGAGGATCGAGAAGTGGCTTCGCTCCATGCTCGCGAGGTATTCGAGCATCGATCGGCTGCTCTGGTCGTGCGTCTTCTTCGCGAGATCCATGTAGAACTCTTCCGATTTCTTTTCCGCCTCCATCCCCGCGGCGAAGAGCTCCTTGAGCGTCGCCTCCCGCGAGAGGACGTCGGCGACGCTCGGGACGAGCGTTATCTGGGGCAGGGCCATTTCGACCCCGGGGAATCTCTTTCGGTAGGCCTCGGTGAGTATCGTCTCGTGTTTTTTCTCCTGATCGATGAGGAAGCTGAGCTTCGTCGCGAGATCGGGGTTCTTTGTCTTTTCCTTCATGCGGTTGTAGAGCTTGATCGCCTCGATCTCTGATTTTATGGCGATGCCGAGAACCTCGAGCGTCGTGAGATCGCGTTCGCGCGCCATGGATTCATCCTTTCGGGTCGATTTACTTTTTTCTTTACTTGCGTCGAAGGCAAAACTACCTTGTGAGGAGCAAGCAATAAGAATTCTTATTCATAATAGGGCCCCGGGGCAGCGCGTGTCAAGGATGGGGAGATGCCGCGCGCCTCGGGAGCGCGCCGGAAAAAGAGGTTCATCTCCGGAGGTGGAAGGCCGTGGAGAACAAGGACAAACTCGAGGCGCTCAAGCTCGCGTTGACGAACGAGGAGAAGGAGCGGGATTTTTATCTGGCTCACGCGAAGCGTACGAGGGACACGCTCGGCAGGCAGATGTTTGAATCGATCGCGGCCGACGAGAATGAGCACTACATGCGTCTTTCGGCGCTCCATAAAAAGCTCGAAGAGCGGAACAAATGGCCCGATGGATTCTCGATCGAGATCCCGACGCGGGTCACCGAAGCGCTCGGCCGCCTCGTCAAGGAGGCGACGGATTCTCCCGAGAGCGACGACGACGACGTGACCGCGGTCAAGACGGCGATCGAGTTCGAGCACAAGGGGGAGAACTTCTACGAGAAGCTCGCCTCTCAGGCCAAGGACAAGGCGGAGAGGCGCTTTTTCACCCTTCTCTCCTCGATGGAGCGCGAGCACCGGCTCTCTCTCGAGGACACGCTCGAGTACTTCACCGATCCCGAGGAGTGGCTCGAGCGCAAGGGGGGACGCCACCTCGACGGGGCATGAGCGCTACAGCGTGAGCCCGCCGTCGACGACGATCGTCTGCCCCTGGATCCAGGACGCCTCATCCGAGAGGAGAAACACGGCGACCGATGCGATCTCCTCGGGTTTCGCGATGCGGTGCGCCGGCGTCCGGTCTTTCCATGACTCGAGGAGCGTTTCCTTTTCAGGGAAGTAGTCGAGCGCCGCGGTGTCGACGGGTCCCCCCGAGACGGCGTTCACGTTGATGTTCCGCGGGGCGAGCTCCTTCGCGAAGTAGCGGACGAGCGTCTCGAGGGCCGCCTTGCTCGCGCCGACCGCGGCGTAGCCCGGCAGGCACATGAAGCTCCCGATTGATGACACCGCCACGATCTTGCCCCCCCCTTCGGGGAAGAGCCTAACCGCCTCCTGCGCGCCGATCATGAACGCGCGCGCGTTCGCGTTGAGGGCGAGATCCCAGCCGAACCTTCCGATCCTCGTCGCGGGGCCAATGACGCCCGAAACGGCGTTCGAAACGAAGAAGTCGAGCTCGCCGAATGCCTCCTTCACCGTCGCGAAGAGGTTCTTCATCTCCTTCGGATCCGAGATGTCCGCCTTTATTTTCAGCGCGGGCCTTCCGAAGCGCCCGATTGCGACCGCCGTCTCTTCGGCGGCGGCGTCATTCTTCACGTAGTTGATCGCGACCGTGGCCCCGAGGCTCGCGAGCTTGAAGGCGATGGCCCGGCCGATTCCGCGCGAGCCGCCCGTCACGAGCGCCCGTTTGCCTTTGAACTGTTCCATGCCATTCACCAGCCCGGCAATGCGTCCTCTCCCTCGAGAAACTTGAGCGCGTCGATCGCGGCCTGGCACCCGCTTCCCGCCGCTGAGATCGCCTGGCGGTAGCGGGGATCCTGGACGTCGCCTGCCGCGAATACGCCGGGCACCGACGTCCGCGTTCCCGAGGTCACGACGTAGCCCTTCTCGTCGATCACGATTTTTCCCCTGAACGCGCCCGTCGCCGGCTCATGACCGACCGCGACGAAGACGCCGTCGACGGGGATTTCCTTCTTCTGTCCCGTTTTGACGTTCCTGAGCACGAGCGCCGTGACCTTGTTCAGCGCGGGATCGAGAATATCTTCGACGGCCGAGTTCCATTCGAAATCGATTTTCGGATTTTCGAGCGCTTTCTTCTGCATCGCCTTCGAAGCCCTCAGCTCCTCGCGCCGGTGAACGACCGTGACCTTGCTCGCGAATCTCGTGAGGAACGCCGCCTCCTCGATTGCCGCATCTCCGCCGCCGATGACGGCGACGTGCTTGCCCGTGAAGAAGAAGCCGTCGCACGTCGCGCACGCCGAGACCCCCTTGCCGCGGAGCTTACGCTCCGATTCGAGCCCGAGCCAGCGGTACGCGGAGCCCGTCGCGATGATGATCGCGCGCGTCTCGACCGTTTTTGTGCCGATCGCTACCGTAAACGGCTTCGCGTCGAGATCGACCGCCGTGACCTCGCCGAAGTCGAATTCGGCGCCGAATCTCTCGGCCTGTTTCCGCATGCGGTCCATGAGGTCGGGGCCCTCGATGCCTTCGGGGAATCCGGGGAAATTCTCGACGGTGGAAGTGATGGTGAGCTGGCCGCCCGGCTGCTGCCCCGAGACGACGAGCGTCGTGAGCTCCGCGCGGCGCGCGTATATGGCCGCGGTGAGTCCCGCGGGACCCGAGCCGATGATGGTGACGTCGAACATGACAAGTCCTCCCATGAATCTGCGCTTCGCAGTATAGGGCTTGAAAATGGCGAGGACAAGGGAAAACATGGCGTCCCGCGCGAGCGGCCCCTCCGGCTCGCGCGCGGCATTGAACCGCCCGCTGTTTTCTGGTATGGTGGAGGCCGGACGACGGGAGGTTGCGATGCCTGCTAATCTTCCTCCGCAGTATCACAAGGCGGAAGAAGAATTCAAGAATGCGAGGACGATTCCCGAACGGATCGCGGCGCTCGAGGTCATGATGGCCGCCATGCCGCACCATAAGGGGACCGACAAACTGCGCGCCGAGCTCAACCGGAAAATGGCGCAGCTCAAGGAGCAGACGGAGGCGCTCATCAAGGGGAGGCACCCCTCGATCTTCGCGATCGAGAGACAGGGCGCGGCGCAAGTCGTTCTCGTCGGACCTCCCAATACGGGAAAATCATCGATCCTCGGCGCCCTCACGGCGGCGGCGCCTCTCATCGCCGATTACCCCTTCACGACGACGAAGCCGGAGGTCGGGATGATGCCGTACGATGACATACAGATCCAGATCGTCGATCTCCCGCCTATGGAAGGGGATGTGCGGAAGCTCCCCTACTACAATCTTCTGCGCACGGCGGACGCGCTCATCCTCGTCGCGGACGCCTCGGGGGAGCCCGACGCGGAGGTGAAGCTCGCGATCGAGGAGCTCGCCGCGGGCAAGATCTACTCGAGCGTCGCGAAAGAGGAGCCGCCCATCGGAAGCGTGATCAAGAAGATGCTGATCGTCCTCAACAAGTGCGACGCGGCGGATGCCGGGCGGGCGGTGCAGCGGGTGCGGGAATCGGTCGCGAACGCGGTCCGCGTCGTGGCCGTTTCCGCGATGCATGGGAGCGCGCTCGAGGATCTCAAGGAGGAGATTTATCGCGTCGTCGAGATCATCAGGGTCTACACCAAGATCCCCGGCACAAAGCCAGATCTGCAGGCACCGTTCGTGCTTTCCGCCGGCAGCACCGTGATGGATCTCGCCCGCTCGATTCACCGGGATTTCGCGGAGGGCCTGCGCTACGCGAGAATCTGGGGATCGGGGAAGTTCGACGGGCAGAGCGTGCAGCGCGACCACGTGCTCGAGAACGGAGACGTCATCGAGCTTCATATCTAGCGAGCTGGCACAGGGGGGAGCCATGAACGCGAAAAAACTTCCAGAGCTCGGCAAGATCCATCCGGAATTCTTCGATCGTGTGATCTATCCCCGCCTCGGCGCGCGCGATGAGAACGTCGTCATCGGCCCGCGGCACGGTGTCGACTACGGCGTCCTGAGGATAGGCGGAAAGGTCGTCGCCCTGTCGACCGATCCATTCTTCATCGTTCCGTCGTTCGGCTTCGCCAGGGCGGCCTGGTTCGGTTTTCATATCGTCGTATGCGACGTGGCCGTTTCGGGGCTCACGCCGAAATACCTGACGATCGACCTCAATCTTCCCCCCGAGACGACAGAAGGCCAGCTCGAGGAGCTGTGGAACGCCGTGCACGAGGAGGCGCTGAAGTACGGGGTCGCCGTCGTGACGGGTCACACGGCGCGGTACACCGGATGCAGCTACCCGATGGTCGGCGGGGCGACCGCGATCGCGATCGGCGATGAACGGGATCTGAGAGGTCCCCACCGGGTGAAGATCGGGGATGAACTGTTGATAACGAAGGGGCCGGCGATAGAGACGACGGGACTGTTGGCCGTGCTGTTCCCCGCACGATTCGTCGAAGCGGGAGGGGAAGCCTTCCAGAGAGAAGCCGCCGGCGTATTCAGTCAGATGACCGTGCTGGATGATTGCGCGATAGCGAGGACGTTCCGGGGGGTCCACGTCATGCATGACGCGACCGAGTGCGGCATCTGGGGGGGGCTCTACGAGATGGCGAGGGCGGGGGGCTATGGATTGAGGGTCGATCAGGATCTGATACCGGTTCAGCCCGTCGTGAAGAAGACCGCCGAGATTTTCGGGTTCGATCCCTTCTGCTCCATCAGCGAGGGCACTCTCATCGTCGCCGCCGACGGCCGTATCGCCGACGAGCTTGCCGCCGCCTTGCAGGCGGAGGGCATACCGAGCGCGATCTGCGGCGAAATCGTTCCCGAAAGCGAGGGCCTGACGCTGATACGCCATGGGAAGCCGAAGGCCCTGGAACATCCCAAGACCGATCCGTACTGGAAGATCGCCGCCGAGCTAACCCGATGAGCCGCGCCGTTTCGCCGCTCGGCGCAGACCGCGCAGCACGGCGAGATTCCGGATATCGTTCGAATCATCCTGCCCCTTTGGTGTCTCGAGCACCATCGGCAGGTCGGAAAAGCGTTCGTCGTTGACGAGAAACGAGAACGCCTTGAGCCCGAGCGTGCCGAGGCCGATGTGCGTGTGCCGGTCGACCCTGCTTCCGAGCCCCTTCACTGAATCGTTAAGGTGAAATGCCTTGAGCCTCGCGAGCCCGAGCGAGCGGTCGAACGTCCGCAGCGTTTCCTCGTACGTTCGCCTCGTTCTTAGATCGTATCCGGCGGCGAAGACGTGGCACGTGTCGAAGCATATGCCGAGCGAACCGTTCGTGCGTGTTTTTTCGATTATGCGCTCGAGCCCCTCGAAGGTGTCGCCGAGCGTGTCTCCCTGGCCGGCCGTCGTCTCGAGCAAAATCTCCGGCGCCGCGCCGTCCATCGCGGAGATGATCTCGTCGAGGCTCGAAGCGAGGCGCCGTATACCTTTTGCCGCGCCGGCGCCGCGATGGCTTCCCGGATGGATGACCATGTACGGAATGCCGAGTAAGCTCGCGCGCCGCATTTCGTCGAGAAAGCCCTCGAGCGACCGCGCGAGGATTCTCCGGTCCGGCGAGGCGAGGTTCACGAGGTAGCTTGAATGGGCGAGGATGCAATTCGGAGCGAACGTCTCTTTCTCGCGCCTGAAGCGCGCGATCTCGTCGACGCCGAGCGTCCTCGTCCGCCATTGAGTCGTGTTCTTCACAAAGAGCTGCACCGCGTCGCAGCCGATCGAGCGGCCGTGCTCGAGCGCCCTGTTCATGCCTCCCGCGATGGACATGTGGGCGCCGAGGTTCACCGGCCGATTCTCCTCTCTCCGGGGATATGCCCCCGTGCTGTTTCGTTTCGCCGCTCGCGCCGCTCGAGCATTGTCTTGCCCGGCCTCCGCGGAGGTAGTATTATCATAACGCCGGGAGGAAAACGATGGAGAATTCGAAAGAGGGGCGGAACGAGGAACTCGTCGAGCTCATCACGGTGCAAGGGGATTTCGAGGCCCAGGTGCTCAAGGGGATGCTCGAGTCCGGAGGCATCGAAGTGGCCATACGGGCGGGCGTTTCGCAGAATATCCTGCCGTTCACGGTCGACGGCCTCGGCCAGATGAAGCTCTTTGTCAGGGAACACGACCTCGCCGCGGCGAAAGACCTCTTGGACGAGTACCGTGGGCAGGAGTGAGAGGTCAGGTTTGAGCCGCCCGGGCATTCCGGGGCTTGCAAATGCCTTCCCGTTTCTATACTATTCCCTGTGCGTGGGGGCTTAACTCAGCGGTAGAGTGCTATCCTCACACGATAGAAGTCGTAGGTTCAAATCCTACAGTCCCCACCATAATCTTCTCCACGGCTTCTTCGCGGCAACCATGCCTCCAATTCGCTGTTTGACATCGTGTTCTCCCGCTGTCAAAGAGTGTTTACAATCTGCTTCAATGAGAGTATAATAGTTCCCACGCGAGCGGGGGTTAGAGAGGGTTATCAGGACAACCAGGCTTCGTGTGGGCGTGTCGAGGAGGATCTGTCACACCGCACGAGAAAACGAATGTAACACATACACTCGGACTACCGCTCAAGCTCTGGCGCCTCGCGCATATTTTCAACGACAAGTCAATTACGAGAAGAACACGTTCGGATTTTCCGATATATAAATCGTGCGGTTCATTCGGACAGCTCATTGCTCGGAGGGAACGGTTCATGAAGAAAGTTGCGTGCATTTTGTGGGTCTCGGTGTGTGCTCTGCTCGTCCTGAGCGCCGCCGGGCGGGCCACGAAGATCATCTACCAGAGCCCGAAAGAGCTCGCGACTCAGTCCTCGCAGATCGTGCGGGGCATCGTCACGAGCGTGAAGTCGTACTGGAACGAAGAAGGGACGAAGATCTTCACCGAGGCGCTCGTCGCCGTCGACGAAACGTACAAGGGCGCCTCGATTCGCGAGGCGCGCGTCCTCCAGCTCGGCGGCATCGTCGGGCACGTCAATATGCACGTCGAAGGCGCGCTCACGTGGAGGCCGGACGAGGAGGTTCTCCTCTTCCTCGAGCCGAACGTTCCGGGCACCTTCAGCGTTTCGGGCTTCTCGCAAGGGAAGTTCGATATCGTGCGCGACCCGAGGACGGGCAGAGTCTTCGTGGGAGGCGTCGATCTCGGGGGCGTCGAGCTCGTCGGAGGGTCCCCCGGGGCCATGCCGGCCCCGCCGGGAAAAGTCTCCCTCGATCAATTCATCAATGAAACCCTTGGCCGCAGGTAGGAAAGGAGGATCGCCATGAAACGCAGAACACTCGCATTGCTCGTTATAACGGGGATCCTTCTTTTCGGGTCCCTCGGTCTCTCGGGAGCCGGCAGGATCGTTCCGCTCATGGCGAATGATCCCGACCATGACGGCGTGCCCGATCCGCTCGATCTCTGCCCCCAGGTGAACGCCTCCTTCTTCGATCGCAACGGCGACGGCTGCATCGACGACGCGTCGGGCGCCCGGCACACGGAGTTCTGGGTGAGCGCCGATCTGCCCTTCGTATATCGCATCAACGCGAACGGGGCGCCGGGCATCGCGAACGGGAGCGACTTCACCGCGATCCAGAGCGCGATGAACGCGTGGGCGGCGATCGCCGGCACCGGTTTCACCGTGAGCTACGGGGGAACGACGCCCCAGCAAGCCGCCTCGGCGCTCGACGGGATGAACCTCGTCACGTTCGAGGATTACCAGTATCAATTCTCCAACGCGGTGATCGCCGTCGGCATATCGACCTCGTTCACCGTGGATAGCCTTTATAACAACAAGCAGTACCTCCCCGGCCAGATCTTCGACGCGGACATAATCTTCAATCCCGTGAAGGCGTTCCGGACGCCGACCGCGGGGAACACGGGAATCGATATCCAGAGCGTGGCGACGCACGAGGCGGGGCACCTCTTCGGCATCGCGCATTCCCCCGTGAGAACGTCGACGATGTTCTACGTGCTGCCGCCGGGCACCGGCGCGGCGAGCCTCTCCACGGAAGACCGGCTCGTTTTTCTCAAGGCATACGCGGACGCCGCGACGCTCGCCGGCGCCAACCGGATCTCGGGAACGGTCACGAACGGATCGGCGGGAGGCGGGCCCATGCCCGGAGCTATCGTCTGGGCTATCAGCGCTGCTTCGGGGGATACGGTCGCGGCCGATTACACGATGCCGGACGGAAGCTACACGTTCCTCGGCATGGCGAACGGAAGCTACTACATCGGGATCTACCCGCTCGACGGGACTTCGGCGATCGCGGGGCTCAAACCCCAGTACATCAACGCCCTCGTCGAGACGACGGCCGTTACCGTGTTTCCGCCGGAATACTACGATCAAAACGAATCGAACGGGGATGATCCGACGGACAAGACGGCGGTCATGCTTTCAGGCGGTACAAAGGCCGCCGGCATCAACATCGTCACAAACGTCGATTTGACCCCGCCGGAGGTCGCGAGCATCAATCCCGCGGCGGGCGCGATGGACGTGCGCATCGACGCCGCGCTCAAGCTCACCTTCTCGAAGCCCATCGACGACGCGACCATCAAGGGCAATTTCAAGCTCAAGGACGCAGCGACCCAGGTCTTCATCACCGGCAAGGCGACGTTCCTCAAGGACGATTCGGTCATCGTGTTCACGCCGACGGTGCCGTATGAGTTCAACACGCTGTACGACCTGACGCTCAAGACCGGTCTCAAGGACATCTACGGCAACGGTCTCGCCGAGGAATACACGTCGAGCTTCACGACGGAGGCGATGCCGCCCCTCGCGATCACGAGCCTCGCTCCGAACAAGGGAGTTATCGGCAATCTTATCGTCATCAACGGCGCGGGGTTCAGCGAAATCGAGGCCGAAAACGGCGTCAGCTTCGGAGGTATGGCGGCCCCGGTCGTCGATGCGTATCCGAACAGGCTCCTCGTGACGGTGCCGGCGAGCGCGACGACCGGACTCGTGACGGTGACCGTCGGAGGCGAGACGAGCAACGGGCTTACCTTCACGGTGCTTTCGGCCACAGAGGTCGCGCGGGGATTCCAGACCGGCGTGGCGGAGCTCTACTCGACGCCCCGCTCCCTCGCCGTGCTTCCCAACGGCGGCTACGCGTACGTCGCGACGAGCGACGGCGTCTCGATCGTCGTCATCGATCCCGGGCTCGCAAGCTACCTGACGGTGACCTCGCTTGTCGTGCAGGGCGGGCTCGACGCGATGGACGCGACTCCCGACGCGAAGATGGTGTACGGGGTGAGTCGCGCCAACATGAAGCTGTACGCGATCGACACCGATCCGTCGCATGTGAACCTCTTCAACACGATCGTCGCCGAGCATCCATGCGGCGCGGTGCCGCTCGGGATATGCATCGATCCGAGCGGCGGGAAGGCGTACATCCCGACGCTCGAGGGGAACATCCAGGTTTGGGACGTCCGGAAGGGCAGCGCGACCTTCGAGAGCCAGATCGGGGCCATGAGCCCGCCGGACGCGAACGTCCGCGGCAGGATGGCGATCGATCCGGCCGGTGAGCATCTCCTCGCGCTGAGCGGCGCGGGGAAGCTGAACGTGTACGATCTCGTCGCCGACACGCTCGCCGCCCAGGTTTCCGTTCTCTCGAATCCGCAGGACGTCGTCGTCGATCTCGCGGGCAAACGCGCGTATGTGAGCGACGGGACGGGGAATGTGACCGTCGTTTCTCTCCAGCCGCTCTTCATGGTTCAGGACATCAACACCGGCGGCGCGCTCCGCGGCATGACGATCACCCCCGGCGGCATGTACCTCTACGCGTGCAACGAGCAGCTCAACGACATTGACGTGATCGACCTGAACGAGAGCAGCAAGACCTTCCGGAGCGTCGCAGCGACGATCGGTCTCGAATCGCAACCCGTCGATATCGGGCTTTCGCCCGACGGGTTTTACGCATTCACCGCCGTGCGGGATGCGAAGCAGCTGATCGTCACGGCGATCGGTCTCGGGCCCACGCTCAAGAGCATCTCGCGGAGAGCGGGGTGCGCCGGAGCGAAGATCGTCCTCGCCGGCTCCGGCTTCGGAATCGACAACGTCGAGGTCGAATTTGCGAGTGCCGGCGGCCCCGGTACCGTGCCGCCCATGTATAGCACGGGGACCGCTCTCGCACTTGAAGTTCCCGAATGGGCCGTGAGCGGTCCGGTGCGCGTCATCATGCGGCCGCCCGATAATCCCCAGCAGCTGATGCCGTCGAACTCGCTCTATTTTCAGGTGCTGCCCGCGTACTCCGGCCCGTCGAAGAATCTCCGCCTCGCGTCGGGCGTGACGGTGCCGGAGTCGATGGATCTGAACAGCACCCTCGCGCTCTCGCCGACCGGCGATTTCCTCGTGACCGGCGGGTGGGGGGGAAGGGCCGAAATTCTCGATACCGATCCCTCGAGCAATTCGTTCAATCAGTTCATCGGAACGGTCGACGGTCCTGCAAACGGTATCAATAGCATTGCTCTGTCCCCCGACGGCGAGCGTGCCTTCTTCAGCAGCCAGCGCGATGACACGGTCTGGTGTTACAACGTGAATCGCCACTCGAGCCATTTCGGGCAGCTCATGGGGCACATCGACCTGAAGGCCATCGCCTATGACGCCGTGACGATCGGAAAGATCGCCATCAGCCCGGACGGGGAGTTTCTCTATGTGCCCGTACACCATGTGACCTACCTTGCGGACAGCATCTATGTCGTGGACATCAGGCCGGGCTCCATCGATGAGAATAAGACCATCGGCAAAGTGCCCGGGATTGCTTCGCGGGGTATCGCGTTTCATCCCGACGGGCAGTACGCATACGTTGCGTATTCAAACACCGTCGCCGTCGTCGACGTGAATCCCCTGAATTCCACGTTCCTCTACATGCTCAACGCCGTTGCGATTCCGGACACATTCGGCGCGCAGCGTATGCCGCTCACGCTCGCGACGACGCCTGACGGCTCGCGGTGTCTCGTCGTCACCATCAACACCGGGGGGCCGGAGCTCTGGAACATCTTCTCGCTCAATCTGCAGGATCCGGTGAATCCGGTGATCGACGGCGTCATCGACACGGACTGCGGAAACGGAAGGAAGCACACGCCTGCCATCGACGTGTCGCCGGAGGGGGACCGGGCGATCGTCGCGCTCGGGCAGTGCTCGTACTACACGATCGACCTGAGGACGAGTCCCATCAGCGTGGCGTACCAGCGCTTCGATCTAAGCCTCCTCGCCACGACCGACATGGATTTCACTCCCGACGGGACGCGATTCTATGTCACGGCGCCGTACGCCGCCTCCGACAGCATCTACGTGTATGATTTCAGCTACGCGAACTTCCTCATGTACATCTCCGGGAACGAGCAGAGCGGTATCATCGACCAGCCGCTCTCGGCGCCGCTCCGCGTTTTCGTCGGCCTTCCCGATTCCGGAATGGTCGGCGTGCCGGGCGTGCCCCTGAAGTTCAGCGTCACGGGGGGCGGGGGCTACTTCACGGATTCCGGCCAGACGACACGTGTTATTGCCACCGATCAGAACGGCTACGCCCAGATCAAGTGGACGCTCGGGAACGTCGTTGGCACGCAGTCGCAGTTCGTCACGGTGGAGGCGATCGGGCTCAGCGGGTCTCCGCTTCAGTTCATCGCCGATTCGTACGACGACCCGGCTGCGCTACCGCTCCAGTTCACCCAGATCCTGCCGCTCAACGGGTCGACCGGCGTGAGCGTGACCTCGCTCGTGCAGGGGCAGTTCACGAGGCCGGTGGATTTGGTGTCGATTGTCGATTCGACTTTCTACATCTACGACCCGGGCACCACGTCGACGGTGCCGGCCTTTGTCGGATTCTCCGATAGCAACCGGAAGGTGACGCTCATACCGAAGGCCGCGCTCAATTACAGCGCCTCCTATTTCGTGCGGTGGACGGCCGGTATCCATGACGCGGACGGAGGCGCGCTCATCAATCCGGGCAAATCGAGTTTCACGACGGGGGCGAAGCCGCCGCTCATGCTCACGTCCGTGACGCCTCCGGCGAGCTCGGTCGGGGCGAGCCTCGTCCTCGCCGGCAAGGGATTCGACCCGGAGGCCGCGGACAACAAGGTGCTCTTCAACGATCGCGCCGTCTCGCCGTTCAACGCCGGCGTCGATTACTTCAAGGTCAAGGTCCCGGTCGACGCAATCACGGGGCAAGTGCGGGTCGTGTCCGCGGGGGACACGTCGAATACGATGCCCTTCACCGTTCTCGTGCCGAGCACGTCGCCGGTCGACGAGGTCGTCGCATCGGTCGGCACCGGTTCGTCGACGAACAGCGTCGCCGTCACGCCCGACGGCGCGCTCGCGTACTCGGTCAGTCCCGAGGGGGACGTCGTCGTGCCGATCGACGTCGAAGGGCAGGCGAGCTATCCGGGCATCCAGGTCGGGGACAACCCGGTTGCGGTCGCGATCAACGCCGACGGCACGTACGCGTACGTGTGCAACTTCGGGTCGGGGACCGTTTCGGTCATCGTTGTCGATCCGGATTCGACGACCTTCAATAAGGTGGTCGAGACGATCACCGTCGGCACGAACCCGATCGATGTCGAGGTCAACCCCGACGGCAGCCGTGTCTATGTGGCGAACGCTGGTTCGAGCAACGTGAGCGTCATCGACGGGGACAACACGAGCGCAACAAAGAACCAGGTCCTCGCGACGGTCACGACCGGCTCCTCCGCGAAGAGCGTCGTCGTGACGCCGGACGGAACGCGGGTCTACGTCGGAACCGGCAACGGATACGTCGTTCTCGACGCGGAGACGAACGGGGTGGTCGGAACCATCGCCACGGGCTCCTCCACGAAGAGTGTTTCGATAACGCCTGACGGCGCGCTCCTCGTCGTGCTCACGACGAACGGCACGGTAGTCATCTACGACATTCAGCCGGGAAGCAGCTCGGAGAACGAGGTCCTTGCGACCATTCAGACCGGCTCCACAGTCAAGAGCGTCGCCGTGACGCCCGACGGCGCCATGCTGTATATCATCCTCGAGGATAGCGATAACGCGATTGCATACTCGCTTACGGTCGTCGGCTCGGTCGGCGCGTTCGAGCCCGGAACGATCATTCCGCCGCCGGTCGTTTCTGTTGCGCCGGTCGACACAATTCCGACGGGTAGGAACCCGGCGTGCATCACGTTCGATCCGTCCGGCTCCGGCCTCGCGATCATCTGCAACGCGGGAGACAAAACGGTCACGATCCTCAACGCCTCGGGATTGCCCGCCGGGCCGATCCCGGCCGAGGTCAGAATCACGCCGAGAACGCTGAACCTCAAGTCCCACGGACGGTGGGTCCAGGGACGGATCGAGCTTCCGATCGGATACTGGCCCGAGGAGATTGACATCGGCAGCGTGCTTCTCCAGGATATCATTCCGGTCGTGCCCGGCATGTTCGTCCTGGGCGAAGATGAGGATCAAGACGGGTTGCGCGAGCTCGTGGTCAAGTTCGACCGCGCCGCGTTCCAGGAGATCCTTCCGCAGGGAGAGTATATACCGGTCACGATCTCCGGCACGGCGAGGAACCGTCCGTTCATCGGCGTCGACACGATCCGGACGATCAGGCCCGTCGTGATCCACCCGAAAGGGGAAGTGCTCACGATGGACCAGATGACGAACATCGTCTGGACCTCCCCGAAGGGATTCGTCGTCGACTCGGTCTCCATCGATTGGACGCCGAACGACGGTGGGGACTGGTACCGGATCGCGCGCCGCATTCCGGATACCCATTCCTACCCGTGGCACGTGCCCACGGTGATGTCCGACTGCTGCCGCGTCATTATCACGCTGTGGGCCCGCGGAGACATCCTCGGGCAGGGGATGAGCCAGGACGCGTTCATGATCAGCGTGCCCGTCGCGGTGACTGTCGAGAGCTTCAGCGGCGCGTTCGAGAAGGAAGCGGCCGTGCTCAGGTGGAGCACGCTCCTCGAGCAGAACCTCGAGGGCTTCAACATCCTGCGCTCCGAGAGCGAGACCGACGGCTACGAATGTATCACCGCGAAGCCCATACCGGCGGGCGGGTCGTCGGCGGGCGGCTCGTACGAATTCACGGATCCGGACGTCGGTCTCAACCGCACCTACTTCTACAAGCTCGAGGGAACGTCGAACGGAGGCTCGAAGGATCTCTCCGGGCCGTACAAGGTGATCTGCCGCGCGCCGTTTGCGCTCGCGCAGAACGCTCCGAACCCGTTCAACCCGTCGACGGCGATCAAGTTCACGATCGCCGAAGACAGCTATGTGACGCTTGCCGTCTATGACGTTGCGGGGCGTCGAGTCACGACGCTCGTCGATCGGAGCCTGAAGGCGAATTTCTACCGAGTCGAATGGGATGGGCGCAATGACGAGGGACGGAAGGTCACGAGCGGCGTGTACTTCTATCGCCTGCACGCCGGCGCCTTCGTGCAATCGCACAAGATGATCCTGCTTCGGTAAATCACCGCCGTCTCGATCCGGCTTCGCGTAACGGGCCGCCCTGCGGGGCGGCCCGTTCTATTTGCCTCTCCGGATCATGACGCACGCCCCTTCATCCGCCGCATCTCCTCGGTGTATTTCTTCTGGAGCTCGAGGAAACGCGGGTCTCCCGGCGATGCGAGCGCCTTGCTGCAGATGTCGGCGGACGTCACGACGAGCGCCGCCTTTATGAGGGGGGAGCGGCTAAGAACCCTTGGTCTTTCCATAGTTCTTGAGCTTTGCGTAGACCGTTGGTTTCGAGATTCCGAGGATCGCGGCCGCCTTGGTCTTGTCGCCCAACCGTTCGACGACCTTGCTTACGATCATTCCCTCGACTTTGGGAAGGATCGGGTCGCTCGTTGAGAACTGGACGTTGTCGAGGATCGATTCGACGGTTTCCTCAAGGGTCGCGCGAGACTCGGCCCGCGCGCTCTCGGGCCGCTTGACGATATTATCGGGGAGATCCTCGGGGAGTATCGTTTCCTTTTTCGACATAATAATGATCCGGTTGACGAGGTTCTCAAGCTCTCGCACGTTGCCGGGCCAGTCGTAGGAGATGAGGAGCGCCATCGCCTCGGAGGAGATCCTCTTCACGGGGATGCCGTAGAGCCGGCAGAATGTCGCGAGGAAATGATTGCAGAGCGGCTCGATGTCCTCGGCGCGCTCTTTGAGATCGGGAATGCGAATCGGAAAAATATTGATACGGTAGTAGAGGTCTTCCCGGAAGCGTCCCTGCTTCACGAGGGCGAGAAGATCCTTGTTCGTCGCGGCGATGATCCGCACGTCCGTCGAGATCGTGTTCGTGCCGCCGACGCGGTAGAACTTCTGCTCCTCGAGGACGTGGAGGAGCTTCGGCTGCAGATCGAGCGGCATGTCGCCGATCTCGTTGAGGAAGATCGTCCCTCCGTTCGCCGATTCGAAGTGGCCGATCCGCTGCCGGTGCGCGCCGGTGAAGGCGCCTTTCTCGTGTCCGAAGAGCTCGCTCTCGAGGAGCTCGCCGGGGATCGCCGAACAATTCAGGGAAACGAAGAGCCGGCCGGCGCGGCCGCCGCCGTAGTGGATCGTCTTGGCGATGAGGTCCTTTCCCGTTCCGTTCGATCCGGTCAGCAGCACCGTCGTGTCCATTCCCTTGATGCCCTCGATGAGCTCGTGGATGTGCCGCATCGGCGCGGAGGCGCCGATAATATCCTGGAAGGTGACGCGCTCCTTCGGCCGGAGGATCGCGGGCTTCACGGGGAAACGCGACTTTTCGAGCCGGTCGATCTTCTCGTTGAGGAGCGTCTTCTCGAGGGTGAAGGCCGCCTCCTGACTGAATGCGATGAGAAAGCTGTGGTCCTCGTCCGCCGTCCGTGTACCGCTCCGTGTCGAATCGAGGTAGAGGAATCCTTCCGTTTCACCGTTGATCCGCAGCGGCACGCAGATGATGCGCGGGCGCTCCTCGAGGAACTCGGGCGCGACCTTGCCCTCGGGAATCGTCGTGCGCGACACGTCGAGCGGATAGCCGAGCTGCCGGGCGAGGGCGAGGACCGCAATGATGCTGCGATCGGTGAGCATGCTCCCCGCCGTGAAGGCGCCGCTCGCCGCGGCGATGCGGAAGGCATCCCGGCCCTCGGTCTTGAGAATGAGCGCCGAGCGCTCCATCGCGGTGATCCGGCGAGCCGCCTCGACTATCGTGGAGCGCAGCGTTTCGGGATCGCGGGCCGTCCTCATGAGGGACGCGAGTCTGCAGAGTGCCCGGAACCGGTCCGAGTCGGTGGCGATCCGGTCGCGGGTGAGGGGCGTGCGCGCGTCGAGCTCCTCCTGGAGCAGCCGCACCTGAGCGGGCGCCGGCTCCCCCTCGGCGACGAGGGACATCGCCCTCAGATGGAACTCCCGCGCGAGCGGCTCGTTCCCTTCCTCGAGGTAAAGGCGGGCGATCTCCGCGGCGACCACGGAAGCGGCGCTCTTTTTTCCGAGAAGGGAGAGCTCGAGGCTCGTCCCTTCGAGCTTGCGTTTCCCGTCGTCGCGTTTTCCCTGGGCGATGAGTACCTTCCCTTCGAGGAGATTGAGGAGCGCCGTTTCGAGCCGGGAGCCGATTTTCTGGTTGAGCGATCGCGCCTGCTCGAGGAGGTCGAGCGTCTCGGGAAGGTCGCCGAGGGCGAAGTTGAGCTCGCCGAGCTTCCGGTACACGACGGCGCGTTCCCGGAGTGATTTCGTTTTGCCGCAGAGGTGGAGATCCTTCGAGTAGTAGCTCTGCGCCTTCTCGTAGTTGCCCTGGAGGAACCAGATCTCGCCCATCGTGCCGTACGCCTCGGCGAGGAGCTGTTGGTTGCCGATCGTCTCGGCGAGGTGGGCGGCCGTGATGCAGCTGCGCTCGGCGTCCTTGAGCTTTTCCAGGTCGAGGTAGACGAGGGCGAGGTTGAGATGGGCGGCCGCGAGGCCCGGGAGGTTCTCGTGGCGCTTCTTGATCTGCATGCTCTTGGTGAAACATTCGAGCGCCTCGGCGAGAGATCCGAGGGAACGATAGACGAGGCCGAGGTTGTTGTAACTCACGGCTATGCCGATCTCGTCGCTGCACTCCTCGCGGAGCGCGAGGCAGCGCTTGTGGCAGAGGATCGCCTCGTCGTACTTGCTCCGGTTCCAGTTGATCGTGCCCATCAGGTTGTACGCCTGGGCGATCTCCGAGGGATTCTGCTTCTCGTCGAGGAGCTTGTGCACGACGAGGCAGTGCTCCCACGAACGATCGAACGCCCCGAGGCGGTAATGGATCCACGCCATATCGCTATAGAGCTTGGCGCGCTCGCTCGAGAGGAGGTGATCGCCATGCGTGTCGAGCGCCTTCTCGAGGAGCTTCTCGGCCTTGAGAAACTCCCCCTTCTTCTCGAGAATCTCGCTTTCGCGCCGCGCAGCCTCGACCGCGAGATTCCGGAATCGCGCCGGCTCGTCTTCCCGCGCGATGTCCTCGCGGCACTGGCGGAACTGGCACTCCGCACGCTCCATGTTTCCCGTCAGCGAGAAGTGGGTGCCGAGCTCGAGGTAGAGGCTGAAGCGAGTGTCGACGGGGAGCGCGCGGTCGAGCTTTTCGGCCAGGTAATGAGCGCTGAAGCAGTTCAGGGCGGCGATCTTCTTGTGAGCCATGAAGCTCCGGAGGATCTCCTGCCCCTTGAGGGCGGCTTCCTCGCGGGATCCGCTGCGGGCCATGTGATAGAAGGTATAGATCGCGGGGACGTCGCGTTTCTCCCCGAGAACGTGCGCGATGCTGCGGTGAATCGATTCCAGACGGTCGGGCGCGATGCCGCGGAGAACGGCCCGCCTCGCGGAGCTGCTCGCGAGCCGGTACACGGTGCAGAGCTCCCCGCCGGCGAGGCTCGAAATCTCCGCGCGCGATGTCACGAGGCCGCGCGCGACGAGCGTTTGCAGCGCCGTGAAGATGCTGTTCTCCTCCGGCGCGTAGATGCCGAGAATGAACGAGAGGGGCGCCTCGAAGCCGAAGACCGCGAGGAACGCGAGAACCGTCCGTTCCTCTCCGGAGAGCGTGTCAAGGAACGGCGTGCCGCCGGTGCCGGTTCCGGCCCCGGCGCCGCTCGCCGCGGCGATGACGTTCAGCCGCGCCAGAGCGAGATTGTCGGCCGGTTCGAACGCGTTCGCGATATCCTTCCCCGTGCGCGGCGGCACGAGGCTTGACAGGATCCGTTTCTTTTCGGCCGCGCCCAGGGCGGGAAGCTCGATATCCCTGGCCGTGATTTCCCGTTTGGAGAATTCCTCCCTGATCTGCTCCGCGAGCTGCGGCTCCTCTCTGTTCATCGCGATTACGACGAGGTTGCACCGCTCGATAGCCTGGCAGAGGTACTCGATGATGTGGCACGACAGAAGCGGCTCGTCCGCGTGATCGTCAACGAGCGCGAAATCGCACTGTTCGAGGGTATCCCTGCCGCCCGGGTTTTGGAAGAGCGCCAGATCTCCCGCGACGACGCCCCGTCGGAATCCCCATTCATTCGCGAGGCGACCGGCGAGAGACTCGAGGAAGCGAGTGTTCCCCTCGCCCCGCTTTCCCGTGACGATCGCGAGCTGCTTTTCGCCGTTCGTCGCCTTGAGTGCGAGCTGCTTGAGCTTTCTCGCGGAAACGGGGGGAGGGCTCTCCTCGACCGGTCTCGCCGGAAACGCGAGGTCCCGTGGACGGGTGTCACCGGCCAGCGCTGCGAGTCCCGCGAGCGCCGCGTGAAACTCCGCGCCCGGGGTCTGCGGAGCGACGGACGCGAGCTGCGCGGAGAGCAGTTTGACCCGCTCGGCGTTCTCGCGATCGAGGAAGCGACAGAACGCCGCGAGAACCCGCGCGAGCGCGCGGAGGTCCCGGTACGGTGCATCGAGCGTTTGCTCGAGGCCGGCTGCGGCCCCCGGCACCCGGTTCAGAATATCGCCGGGCACAAGGTACGCGACCGGAAGGAGGCCGGGCTTTTCATTCGCCATGAACAGCGATTCGAGGCTCAGGTTGGAGAAGGACAGTCCTTCCTCAAGCCTCGCGAGAGTGTAGGAGAGAATCGCGCTCATGACCACGCTCGCCTTGGCCGGTTTCATGAGGGGAAGCGCTTTCGTCAGGGGCACGATCTCGGTACGGGGAAGAAGAAACGTGATCGAGCCGTTCGAGCGCTGGAGAGAGAGGGTCGCCGGAGCGAGCGTCCCGGATCTGGAGAATAGATGATCCCTCATCCGCAAATCTTCGATCGAAACGTTCAGACCCGAGGGTGTTTCGAGCGAGAAAAAGAGATACTCGCGCTC
>Ga0315275_10000172_pt1 | contig 51920 bp, 42 predicted proteins | sample YL17G03_0_MG_FD_205557 | JGI IMG/M metagenome (GOLD analysis project Ga0315275, IMG submission 205557) | Sediment microbial communities from Yellowstone Lake, YNP, Wyoming, USA - YL17G03_0 | ecosystem: Environmental > Aquatic > Freshwater > Lake > Sediment | place: USA: Wyoming | collected... | reverse complement strand
AGGATGGCGTGATCCATGTTCAGGTATTCCCAGTCGCCGAATCGCCCGCAGGAGAAGATGCTGCGGGGCTCCAGGTACTCGCGCAGCACGGTCATCTGCTCGTGATGGTCGGGCCGGTAGATCACATAGGCCGGATCGAGCTCCTGCACGTGAGCGACGCGCAGCCTGTCGGTCTCCGCAAGCACGCCGGCGAGCTGGAGGTCTGAGACCACACGGCCGATCAGCTCGTCGCTCCGCCAGTGGCGGGCGGAGGTGACCTCCGCGGGATGGCCGGGGTTGTATCGGCGGGCGATTTCGGGTATATTGGTTTCACAGGTGCCCTGAGAGTCTCTAGCAGGACCTGTGGGCCAACGATACAGAGCGCCGTGGAGGCTCTGGCTGTTGCGCACCAGGTGGTTCTGCTAGGCGCTCTAAGGGGGCACGCGATATCAGAAGGTGTTCGGACTTCGGGGTGAGGGACGTACGCAGGCCGATCTCCGTCGCCGCTATGCTTTCGGAAAGGAGATCGGCAGATGATCAAGGGTACCGTCAAGTGGTTCAACGACAGCAAGGGGTTCGGGTTCATCGAGACCGAGCAGGGCGATGTGTTCGTCCATCACTCGGCGATCGAGGGCCAGGGATTCCGCTCGCTGCGCGAAGGCCAGGAAGTAGAGCTCGAGATCGGTCAGGGCGACAAAGGCCCCAGGGCCCTTAAGGTCCGACCGCTGTAGTTCGAGGTCTCGCGGAAACGAAGAGCTCCGGCTTGTGCCGGAGCTCTTTGCTTTTGGCCGTCAGATGCCATCCCGCGGCGAGGCAGCGATGACGGGGAACGGCGCCGGGCGCTGCTATCGCCGCGACCGGTGCTCGGGATGATCGTCCACCGGCGTATGATCGTGGTAGTGGCCGAACTGGTGCAGTCGGTTGTGCAGGCTTCGGTGGGCGGAGGTGAGCACCATGCGCATGCGCTTGCGGGCCTTGTCTTCGGCGCGTATTCCCACGGTGTCAAGGTAGGCGAGCGCGCCCTCGATCTGCTCGAGGATGGACACCGCGTCTGCTGCGGCGAAGAACGGCGAGCCCTCGAGCTCGACCATCACCGGCGAGGAATGGGCGGCGACGATCTCGGGCTTGTCAGCGTAATGGCCCCTTACAAGCAGCGCCAGCCATGAGCTTCGGTCGAGCTTGACCGACCAGGAGCCCCGATCCGATTCCCGGTTGACGGTCTGGCTCTCACGGATCTCGCCGTTGACGACCAGATCGACCCGCGAGATAGGCACGGTCACTGTTGCGACCGACCAGTCAACGGCGACTCTCCCGCCGCGCCGGTCGAGGGTGATGCGCGAGCCGGCGGGCTGTCCTTCGACAGAGAACTCGATGAGCGGGCCGTAGGTGGCGAAGGTGCGGCCGCGGCGGACGGCCTGCTTCCAGGCGGCGTAGGTGAACTCCTCATCAGGGCGGAGCTGGGCGTAGGTGCGGATGGTGCCAACCGCGGTGGTGGCCTGCATCTTATCGGTGCCACCGACGGCGGCAATGAGGTGGCCGTTGTTCAGGTAGCGGTACCAATCGGCTAGCGAGTAGGGGTCTATCCCGCGGTAGAGGTTGCCCCAGGCCGTCATCTCCACGGCGTCGGCGCCGCCGGTCACCAGGGTGGCGGCGGTCTCGCCCCGAGGGTTGGGGAAGTGCGGGATGACGACGACGCCGTTCTGCTGTCTGCACTGCCGCGCCCATTCGGTCATCAGGCAGCCAACGGGATCGCCGATCGCCGACTCGTCCGGGCCCGCGGTCGTCATTGGGGCGATGATGTCGCCCTCGTAGCCTAGCAGCGAGATGTGCCCGAGGATGTGCTGGCGGTTTTCGGTTCCGACCCGGACGAGGTACTCGCCATCTCCGCCGGCGTCTTTGGCGCCCCACGTGGTCTTGCCGTCGAAGTCGCCGACATTGGTCATCAGCTCCCCCCACTGGGAGGCGAGCAGGTTGACCACATTCACGCCCTCGGCCGCACCCTCGAGCAGAGCGGAGACAGGCGAGAGGAAGTGGACGTGGGTATCGGCGCTCACCCAGCCCTTCTCTCTCCACGGAAGGACCTTGTCGAGTTGGAGGACGATCTCTGTCGTCCGAGGCGTGACCGGGAAGACCTTTCGTACTGGGCGGATCTCGAATCCCTTGGACACCTCGAGGTAGACACGGCCCAGGGGAAGGTCAACGCGGGTGAGGCCCGGGATGTAGCTGCAGTGATGGACCCCGTCGTGGGAGAAGTCCACGCTGTAGTCCTCGAACCAGGCCACATTGGGGATGCGATGGCGGTCCACAGGGGCGAGATACTCACCGGCCTCGCCGTGGAGGTGGAGCTTCACCGGGACCGGCTTTGCGCCGCCTTTCTCGGTGACGCGTATCGTCACTCGCTGAGTGGCGGGCGGCACATAGGCGAGGGGTCCGCTCCGGCCCGCGGGCGAGAGCGCGCGGAGAGGAACCGTTCTCCCGCTGGCGAGATGGAAGCGCGCGTCGGGGTGGGCGGTGTACTCGACGAGCAGCTCGCGGTCTGATACCTCGGGGAGCTTGTTGTTGTAGGTTCGGCCCCAGCTCTCGTTGGGGTAGAGGAGGCGCTTCGTAGCGGAGATCACCTGCCCCATGTCGAGCTTCACCTGCGCGAGCAGGCCCATGTCGTCCAGGCGCGGATCGAAGGCATCGGCTCTCGGGAGGCGCAGGACTGCCTTCTCCCTGGTTCCCCAGCGGAGGGGATGGGAGGAGGCATTTCCTGCCGAGATAGCGGAGAGGACGATGACACCGGCGCGCGGCTCGAACCGGAGGCCGACTATCGCCTTTCGCGGGTGCGGGTTCTCCCACGCCCAGAGCCAGTTGATCCAGCGGCCCGAATCGGCGGCCTCGGCTCGCGTCTGGCTGCGGCCCCAGGAAGACGCCGCCTGCTCGTGGTGGGCGTTGATCGGCCGAGGTTTGGTGTGGGCGACTGCCTCGAAGCAGTTCTCTCCCCACCATCGCGTGAACGCCCCCAGCTGGCGCCGGCGCCGGATCGGCAGGCGCGCCTCCGATCCGTCCGCATAGAGGACCACATAGTCTGCTGCGTGATCGCCGAGACGCCCGACGCCGCACTTGGCGGTGGGCATATCGTTCGAGTCGGTGGCGAGTGGCCCCGCGTCCGAGGTGTGCATGAAGACGAGCCACTGCGTCCTGACCGGGTCGAGCTTCACGCGCACAGACTTGTCCCTGAGCAGGACCACTCTGCGGATGTGGAAGGGGATACCCCATCCCACGCAGTCGGCGCTGGGCGCGTGCTCCGCAGCGGCGCGCATGTGCTCTGACACTTCCGCGCAAGAGGTCAGATCTGCGAGGCGCACGTTCCCCGTCAGCTTGAGCGGGTGAAACAGAGAGGTAGTCGGTCCGTCCTCGACTTTGGCCATCAGCGGTCACTCCAGTCTCGATGTGGCTAGACCCGCCGCCGGCGGGCCGCCATCCCGGCCTTCAGGCCTAGGGACTGGCACTACAGTGCGGCACGGGACCCTTATCACCTGCCGCGGTGAGCCCGAGGCCCCGCTCGGCCGAAACCATGCGGGGAGCTATCTCGTATCGGATATGGTAGACGCATTGGGAGGCCGGTCGAGGTGAGAAGGAAAGCCAAGGTGATCTGGGCTGCTGCACTTGTCTATTTGGTCATCGTTGCGGTTGTGATAGGTGCCCTCATCCGGGCAGCCAGCTACCGACGGGGGTCGGGGCACGTGATCACGGAGACGCGCCCGGTCGGGGGATTCGACCGGGTGGCAGTGAGTGGAATGGGCACGCTTGTGATAGCGCAGGGCAGTGAGGACTCGCTTACGGTGGAAGCGGAGGACAACGTCCTGCCCGAGATCGAGACGCTGGTGGACGGCGGGAAGCTGGAGATCAGATTGCGGCGGTGGTGGCCTCGAGGAATCAGGCCAACCAAGCCGATCCGGTACCACTTGACGGCAAGGAGCATCTCCGCGATCTCGACGTCGGGCTCTGTCGGTGTGGAAGGCACGGAGCTGCGCGGCGATGAGCTGTCGGTGGCGACGAGTGGGTCGAGTCAGGTGGACCTTGCCGTCGCGGTGAAGTCGCTGCAGACCACCATCTCGGGATCGGGGACATTTCGCCTCAGAGGCGTCACAGAAAGCCAGTCGGCCGAAATCAGCGGCTCGGGGGAGTATCTGGCGAGGGATCTGCAGAGCAGGCGTTGCACGCTGCGAGTGAGCGGCTCGGCGGCGGCTCAAGTCGCCGCGACCGAGGTGCTCGATGTGGCCATCAGCGGGAGCGGCGACGTCGCCTACTGGGGGAACCCGGTGGTGACCAGGGCGATCTCCGGGTCGGGCGACGTCCATAGGGGCCGCGGCTGAAGGCCGCGGCCGCGTCGCCAGCAACGTCGCCGCAGGCGACTTGCGAGAGACAGACAGTCAGGCCCCCGCCTGCGTTCGCCGCTCCCCGGTCCGGGCACGCTCAGGCTACAGCCGGTGCCACCCAGCGGCCTCTCGACGCGGAGCCTCGAAGAGCAGTCGGCCCTCGTGCTCCAGGTAGCTTCCGTCCAGCAGGAAACGCTTGGTCGGCCGGCCGGATGAGTCGAGCCGGAGCCAGATGAAGCGGGCGTCGCTGGAGAGGGGGCTGCCTTGATCGGCCGGCGCGCTCAGGTCGCGTGACCAAGAGAAGAGGTCGGTGGCGCCGCCAGGGAGACCGAGCTCGAGGTGGCGGAGGGGGCCCCAGCCGGCACGAATGGCCTGCCTGGCGACATAGGTGGGAGGGGCCTCGCCTCGAAAGGGGGCGAGCACGACTGCCGTCGAGCTATCGCCAGCGGCGCCGCTGGGATAGCGGAACTCGACAAGGGGCGCGGGAACGGCATCGTGTCCGTGGGAGCCGACCCAACCGCGAATGGGCTCGCGGCTGCCGTCGAAGCACTCCATCTCCACAACGCCGGCGAACGGAATGCACTTCGCCAAAACGTTCATGTCGGAGTTGCGCGACCACCAGCTGAGGGTCCCAGGATCGGAGGTCCATGCGTCCATGGGGCCCATCTGCCAGCAGTTGTGGATCGTCGCGCCGGTGTCTGCGGTCATGGAGTCGAGGACCAGCAGATACTCGCCCTTCACCCAGAACACTATGCGGTCATGGATCCCGAAGAGGCCGCGTCCCCGGCCCTGTTCGAAGCTCCAGCCGTAGTCGCCCTCCCAGTAGCCTCCGCTGTAGCGGGCGTGAATCAGGGCCACGCTCTGGGGGCGGTCTTCGCCTGCACTGAGCCTGGTCGAAGGGTGAAGGCCGCCCTCGCGGGCTTGACCAAGCCCGCGCCCAACGTCGCTGAACTCAGCTCTGAGCAGTTGGGCGTCTGCCTCCGATTGGTTCCAACGGTTGAGGGTGAGGGTGGAGTGGGCGCGAGTTGACTTGCCGTAGGGGCCGAAGGGATCGCTCATCTCGTAGTTGAGAATGCCCGGATCGGCGATCAGCGCTCGGCCGCCCGATCGGAAGACGAATGAGAGCCGGCTGAGATGGCCGTGTCCCCCACCCCAGGTGCCAGCGTCGAAGGCGAGGTAGTCTGCGCCGGGCTCCCAACTGGAGCGCGCGAAGACGTGGCCAGCATACTCGAAGACCTGCTGGAGGGGAGGGTCGGTGGGCGCTCCCCTTTCCGGGAACAGGCGTCCGAGCGCGGTTCTCCGCTGCCGGGCGTTGCGCAGTATGTCCGGGTCCCGGAAGGGAGCGCGGGAATCGTTGACCCCGAACAGCTCATCCTGGGCAGCGTAGTCGTAGGCGCGGACGATCATGTCGCCGTCAACCCTGGCGTCGGCCTCCGGGAACCGCCGCGCGAGATCGTAGTAGCTGGCGAGGACATCGGCCATCCACTCGTGGTAACCGGGACTTCTCTCGATGTGCACACCGTCAGGGAGGAACTGGGTGGCGAGGGCGTTGCCCATACCACGGATGCCGCGGGAGAGCAGGTTGTCGGCGCCGTCGAGGAACGGGAAGCGGAGCGGCGTGAAGACAACCGCGTCGAGCTCGGAGATCCGCCAGTTGCCCCATGGGGTGAGATGGCGAGAGAGGAAGGCTACCTGCACAGAGATGGAGTCCATCAGTTTCTTCAGGAAGGCGTCGTCGAAGGCGGGGCTGTCGAGGAAAGCGGGGATAGTACCACCCCAGCCGGACGAGTGGCTGGTGCCCAGACGGATGCTCATGTTCAGGCCGCTGTCGCCGGGCATGAAGCGCTGGGCGGCATCGTAACCGGGGTGGCTGTCAACCCAGTCCTCGATGTACGACCGGGCGGCCTGGGCGAAGCGCTCGTCGCGGGTTTCGCGATAGGCCGCGGCGAGCGGAGGAAGGTGGAAGAAACGGTTGAGCTGGGCGGGCCATTCCTGGTGCTTGATGTGTGATCCCGTCCAGTCAATGTCGCGCAGGCCGACCTGCACCTCGGTGCTGCCATAGAAGAAGACGATGCCGGCGGCGATCCTCCCCGCCCGGCCGATCAGCTCGGGCGTCGCGTTGGGGAGGTCCTGACCGGGGAAACCGCGCAGCTTCTCGGCGCGGCTAAGGATGATCTCTCGCATGTCCACTGACATTGCCTCCACGGGTGATGTGTCCGCACGACCGGAGCGTCCCATCGCTGCCGCGGCGGCGGCTGCGCCTGCGGTCTTCAGGAAGTCACGGCGGTTCACTGTCTAAGCCTTGCGCTCACCTGTGTCAGTCCGCTGCCGGCGGACTGAAGAACGCTCCCATCGTGAGTCCTGGGCGTGTGCGAAGCACACCCTTCATGTGTTGGCCACTCGGCATCCTTCACCGCGGCGAGTAGCATCCCTCCCAGGACTCCAGCTAGAGAGACGGGCGCAGCTTCGGCCCGGGGGGATGAAAGGACGGCGGCGCCGTCGAATGGCACCGTGGGGCCACGGTCTCGCGTGTGGTCGAGGCAAGAGTCGCCAGGGGAACTGAGGGCAGGCGAGTGGATGATCGAGTCGTGAACAACAAGGGGGCGCCGGCTGGTAACAGGGACGGCGGGGCATCGGAGAATGCCCCGCCCTACAGGGGGACGCCTGCGCGTGGCGTGACTGCTCGCGCGGTGGTGCTGGGACTCATTCTGACGCCCCTCAACCAGTTCTTCATCGTGCGTTCGCTGTGGGTGTGGGGATGGGTAGAGGGGGAGTTCTCGCTCTTCGCCGACACGGTTGCCGTGCTCGTTCTGGGAGTGCTGCTCAGCCGCTGGCTGCGGCGTCGCGGCGCGGGAGCGAAGCTCCCGCAACCGGTCCGCGCATCGCCTGACGCGCCGCGGGAGCGAAGCTCCCGCTCCCGGTGGGCGCTATCCCCGGGCGAACTGCTGACCATCTACCTGATGCTGGGGATCGGCACAGGCTTGACGTGTAGCCTATGGGACGTGGGCGGGTCCGTGCACATCTACATGACCCATGCCTTCTGGTTCGCCACCCCGAGCAACCGCTGGCAGGAACTGGTATGGCCGAACCTTCCGAGCTGGCTGACGGTGCAGAACCGGGAGGTGCTAGCCGGGCTCTACTGGGGGGAGACGAGCCCCTACACCAGGCAGATCGTCACAGCCTGGGCGGGGCCTGCGCTGTGGTGGACCGGCCTGGTCAGCGCCATCATGTGGGTGAGCCTGTGCCTGAACTCCATCCTGCGGCGCCGGTGGGCCGATGAGGAGAAGCTCGCATTTCCGATGACGGTGCTGCCGGTGCAGCTCGTGGACGACCGTTACGAGTTGTTCCGCAGCAGGCTGTTCTGGATTGGCGCGGGGGCAGCGGCCGGGGTTTCGGTGTGGAACACCCTGGCCGGGCTGATACCGAGCTTGCCGGGGGTGCCCACGAGCTGGGACTTCGGGGTGCTTGTGCAGAACAATCCTCCCTGGAGCTTCCTGCGCTTCTACAGCGTCTCGTGGGCGCCGTGGTACCTGGGGCTGACCTACCTCATCCCGCTGGACCTCGCCTTCTCGCTATTCGTGTTCGGGCTGGTGTGGGCCGCAGAGTACGTGGTGTCGGGACAACTCGGCTGGTGCGTCAACAAGTGGTCGGGATTCCCCTATGGCGAGCAGCAGACGGCGGGCGGGTTCATCGCGCTGGCTCTCGTGGCGTTGTGGCTGGACCGGCGGTTTCTCGGCCAGGTGCTGGCGAGGGCGCTGGGACTACGGCCAGCGCTGCCGGGGGAGCGCGAGGAGGCACTCAGCTATCGGACCGCGGTGCTCGGTGCGGCGGCGGGGCTGGCCGCGCTGACGTGGCTGCTGCAGCGCGGGGGTCTGGCCGGCTGGGTGATCGCCGTTTTCCTCGGGCACTACTTCCTGATGGTCGTGGTGATGTGCCGAGTGCGGGCGCAGCTTGGCGCGCCGAGCCACCAGCTCTATGGGGCGATGCCGAACTGGGTGCTACCCACAGTGGCGGGAACCAGCGTGCTGGGGCCGCGCACCATGGGGATGCTGTACATGCTGCGGCCGCTGCTGCTGGAACAGCGCAATAACCCGGCGCCGCTTCAGCTCGAGGGACTGAAGATGGCGGAGGGAGGCCGGATGGAGCGCAGGCGGCTGGCCGTCGCGCTGGCGGTGGTGCCCGTCGTGGCGCTGCTTGCCTACTTCTGGTCAACCCTCCAGGTGGGGTACCGGCTGGGGATGGCCTCGGGACACACGCATGTCTACAACGTCCTGATCGGCGGTTGGGCAACCGAGGAACTGCGTTCGACGCTCGAGAACCCAACGCATCCTGATCTGAGCGGCTCGGCGGCGATCGTCTTCTCGGCGGTGGTGACGTCGCTGCTTTACTACCTGAAGCTACGGTTCGCCTGGTGGCCGCTGCACCCGGTGGCCTTCCCGATCGCGATGTCGAACACGATCGCGTCGGTCACGCCGGCGCTGTTCCTGGCCTGGCTGATCAAGCTGCTGCTGCTGCGGTACGGGGGCCTGCGGGCACATCGCACCGCGCTCCCAATGTTCCTGGGCCTGCTCGTAGGGGATGCCACGGTGACGCTGCTGCGACAACTGCTGTTCGCGGCGCTGGGAAAGCAGCCGTAGCGCGGCACACCCATCGCCTGGAAGCGCTTGTTCCCCCGGACGCCGTGTTCCGCAGTGCGGCAGGGAAGGGGGGTCCGTCGAGCCGAATGTAGGGAGATGATCGCGCAGCTTGCGACGCATGGTACGGAGGTAGCACCCGGGTGGCGGCCCCGCTGATTGTCGGCTACTCGTTCCTGCTCGGCATGCTCCACGGCATCCTGCCGGACGAGCACACCTGGCCGATCACCTTCAGCTATGCCATCGGAGGTGCGAGCGGGAAGGCAGGCATGAGGGCCGGGCTCTACTTCTCGGCGGCGTTCACCGTCCAGCGGGCCTTACTTGCCCAGATCTCGTACTTCGCGCTCGCCCCGCTGCTGCTCAGGCCGGATGTCAACGGGATCGTCTTCAGCGTGGTAGGGGTCGCAATGTCTATCGCGGGCGCCGTGCTGATCGGCCGGGCGGCCCATCCTCACCCACACCTTCTTGGCGCGCAGGACGCCGAGTTCCATGCGACCGAGGCCGCGCCGCCGCGGGCCGTTCCGATCCACTGGACTTTGATCCACGGCTTCATCGCGGGGTTCGGATTCGAGGGGTTTTCTGTCTACATCAACACCGTTGCCGCTCCCGCCATGCCGAAGCCGTGGCTGGGGTTCCTCCCGGGGCTGGCGTTCGGCCTTGGCACCATGTTAGTGCTCGCGGTGGTGGGGGTGTTGTTTGGGTCGTTCCTGCGATGGGCGCGGTCGCTCACGGAGCGACAGATCACGCGCATCGGTACCGAAACCGGCGCTCGGACGCTCTTCTATGGAGGGATGCTGTTCATCGTCTTCGGCATCGCGACCATCCTTGGCTGGACCAAGAGGCTGCCTATCGCAGAGGACTCGTTTCTCATCATCGCCTTCATGGTTGGTATCGCGGTACCGGCGTTCATCTACTCATATCGCCGCGCGCTGATCGAGAGAGGATAGTCGCGGCGTCGGGGCTTCGACTCCGCTCAGCCTTCACTCCGAGCGCAGCCGAGGAGTCGCCCCACCCGTTCGACAGGCTCAGGGCAAGCCCCGAGCACAGTCGAGGGGCGGGCAGAGCGCGGAAGCGCTTGGAAGGAGCCAAAGAGTTGACCAGGATGACTCTGGTTCTCATCGCAGTGTTGATTGCCGCGGCCGCCGTCCAGGGAGAGCAATGCAAGGGTACAGGCAGTGAGAGAGGGGATGCAATGAAGCCGCGGGCGTTGCCCAAAGGCATGTCCACTTGGGTCTACCACTATCGCGACGGGGTGGCGCGGCAGGTCGAGCGTTACAATGCCAAAGCGCGCCCGGAGATGCGGTTCAGCTATCTCTTCCCCTATGCCGGCTCAGTCGCTTTCGGCGACCAGAGAGGTAAGGCCGCCGTGCACTACCGCGACGAGTCCACGCAGGCCTATGCTCGCGCCCTGCCCGGCGTCTTGATGTTGCCCATCGTGGATGGAAGGACCGACGAGGGCGAGTTCGATGGGTGGACGGAGGAGCAATACCGCGAAGCTGCCCGTCAAGTGGCGAAGTGTGTGAACGATGATCCGGATGCGGCCGGGGTGCAGATTGACATAGAGCCGTTCAAGCCGGACCATCTTCCGTTCTACCGGCACCTGCGCGAGCTGCTCAATGCCAAGGGGAAGTACTGCACCATGTTTGTTGGCGCCGGACGCAGAGACATCCTGGTCAGGGTCTTCCAGTCCTGCGATGTGGTGGTGATCTCCGGTTATGACATGCTGGGAGAGAACCAGGGCGCGGCCGCCTACCGACAGGCGCTGACGGGAGCGGTCGCCAGGAGCCAGCAGGCGGCCGAGGAGACCGGGGGACACTATATGGTCGGGATACCGGCGGCGGCCTCCTGGGGCGAATACGAGTACGTGGCTGGCGGCGAGGCCGGCCGGGTCGAGACGGGGGTCAAGCAGGAGGAGTACGTGAAGGCGGCGCTGGAGGTGGTGCGGCCTTACCAGGATCGCTCGGAGTACCTCGGGCTTGCACTGTGGCACATGTCGGATCCGGAGACCGAGTTCGAACAGCCCGAGAAGGCGACCGGGCCCACCAAGTTCCCGAATGTCATCCGGGATAGCGTCTGGAAGATGCTGGAGAGCTACTGACGAACTGCGTCTGGACGGAAGGTTCTCAAGGGAGGTAAGCGTCAATGTCTGATTCCATCTGGCTCTGCCTGGTCTGCTTGTTATTGTCGCTGCCGGCCGCGGCCTCGGCGCGGCCTGACGCCTTCGCGCTCTGGCAGCGGGGCGCTCTGCGCGGCGCCAATACCATGCAGGAGCAGTGCACGGTGGAGGACCTCGGAGTCCTCCGCTCCTGGGGCGCCAATCTGGCCGAGATCCCCGTCCTCAACGTCTACGAGCCGAACCCGCCCTATGCGTTCCAGCCCGACAACCTGAGCAGACTTGACCGGGCGGTGAAGGCAGCAGAGAAGGCCGGCCTCTACGTCGTACTCACCTGCCGCGAGGGGCCGGGGCGCGCCGACTTCAACAAAAGCGACGAGATCTGGCGCGAGGCCTCTGCCCAGGACGCCTACGTCCGCATGTGGCGGCAGCTCGCCCAGCACTACCGGGGCCGCGCGGCCATCGTCGGCTACGATCTCATGTGCGAGCCCCACCCGGACAAGGAAGCGAACCAACCTCTGGGCGATTGGAACGCGCTCGCGAAGAGGATCACCGCTGCCATCCGGGAGGTAGATGCGAACACCCCCATCCTCGTCAACTCCATCGGCTGGGCCTACCCGAGGGAGTTCGAGTCACTTCAGCCCACCGGGGACCCGCGCACGGTATACGTCGTGCACATGTACGACCCCCACTACTACACGCACCAGAAGCCCGACGACAAGCGCGTCTACCCGGGCTTCCGCCTGCCTGGAGAAGACAACACCGTTTGGGAAAAGGCGGCGATCGAGGCCCGGCTCACGCCGGTCCGCGCCTTCCAACAGAAGCATGGGGCGCCGATCTTCGTCGGCGAGTTCGGCTGCGCGCGCTTCGCGCCCGGAGCGGAGGAGTGGCTGCGAGACCAGCTGGATCTCTACGAGAGATACGGCTGGTCGTGGGCATACTGGGCCTTCCGGGAATGGGATGTGATGGACATCGAGAAGATGCCCGAGGCGGCGGACAAGCAGCGCTATCCAGAGACGCCGTTGCTGCGGCTGTTCAGGGGATACTTCGCAAGCGACAAGGACTTCCCGGCACCGGAGTGATCTGGCAGGGCATCGGACTTGTCCGCCTCCGGCGGAGAATGCCCCGCCCTACAGAGTGTATCGCATAAGCCCTGCCGTTCCGTAGGGGCGAGTCGGTGACTCGCCCCTACAACGGCGAACCCCTTTCACGATACACTCTACAGGACGGCCGGCCTGGTAAGCTGGTCTATCCGGCGCAGCTCCTCGTCGCTGAAATCGGCTTTGCCGAGTGCTCCTACATTATCCTCGATCTGCTTCACGTTCGAGGCACCGGTGAGCGCGCTCGTTATCCCCGGGAGGCGCAGGATCCAGGAAAGCGCCATCTGGGCGAGCGTCTGGCCGCGCTGCTTCGCAAGCTCGTTCAGATTACGGACCAGCTCCAGGCGTTCGGGCGACAGGCTCCGTTTCGCCCTCTCGGGGCCCCACCGCTGGGCGGCGCGGCTGTCGGGCGGGATATCTCCAGCGAGGTACTTGTCGGTCAGAAGGCCGGAGGCGAGCGGGCAGAACACGATGACCCCTGTGCCGGCCGCCTCCGTCTGTGGCAATAGGTCCCATTCGATGGTCCGGCCGAGCATGTTGTAGTAGGGCTGGTGGATGGTGATGGGCGAGAGGTTCATACGCTCGCACACCCGCACCGCCGCGGCGAACTGGGCCCCGCTGTAGCTGCTCACGCCAGCGTAGAGGGCCTTGCCCTGCCGCACCAGATGGTCGAGCGCGCCAAGGGTCTCCTCGAGCGGAGTGTCGGGGTCCGGGCGGTGGTGGTAGAAGATGTCGAAGTACTCCAGTCCCATTCGCTTGAGCGATTGGTCGCAACTGGCGATCAGGTACTTCCTCGATCCCAAGTCTCCGTAGGGGCCGGGCCACATTTCCCAGCCCGCCTTGTTGGAGATGATGAGCTCGTCGCGAGGCATCTCCTTCACTATCCTGCCTACCACGATCTCGGCATTACCCGGAGGCGTGCCGTAGTTGTTGGCCAGGTCGAAGTGTGTGATTCCGAGGTCGAAGGCGCGGAACAGGCACTCTCGCGCCACCTCTTCGCCCCGGTAACCCCCGAAGGTCTCCCATGCGCCGAGCGAGATCGCAGGGAGAAGAAGGCCGCTGCGACCACAGCGTCGGTACTGCATGACGTCGTAACGGTTCTGCGCAAATTCACGTATCATCTCACCACTCCCTTACCGGCCCGGGATATTATTGGCGATGGAGAGCCCCTTCCCTGCAGCATAGGTTCCCCAGGCGCTACGCCGAAGATTACCGGCCAATGGAGGCGAGGCCGACGACCTCGCGGTGACCTGTGACTAAGGATGCGACTCAGACAGACGGTCGGCATGGGTGCGGGGAGCCTGGCGCGGCAGCGGATCGCAACGAGGGCAGAGGGGTAACCGCCAGGGCCGTGGTCATCGGCCTGCTGGGATCCGCCGCGGTCACGCTGTGGATACACCAGGCGGAGCTTGTCCTGGGCGGCGCCAGCGGCCACACTGCGCTGGCGAACACCTCCATTCCGGTCGGCGCGTTCGCGGGGCTGCTGGCGCTGGTGGCGGCGAACGTGGCGGCGCGGGCGGTGCTTCCGGCGTTCGCGTTGTCGCGAGGGGAGATCATCACCGCCTACGTGATGATGACCTCCTCCACCGTGCTCGCCTCCAGCGGAGGCATCCACTTTCTCATCCCGACACTCGCAGCCGCGTTCCACTTCGCGACGCCCACCAACCACTGGGAGGCGTTCCTGCCGTACATCCCCACCTGGTTGGCACCACACGATCGGATGGTGCTCGAAGCCTTCTACGTTGGCGAGTCCGCGGTCCCGGTGCAGGCGTGGCTGACACCTTTCCTCGTCTGGGGAGGGTTCTTCCTGGCGCTGGCGTTCGCGACGCTCTGCCTGTCGTCCATCCTGCGGAGGGAAGCGGTGGACTACGAGCGCCTCACCTTCCCGACGGTGGTGGTGCCGCTGGAGCTGACCGACGAGCGGCAGCCGCTGCTGCGCAACAGGTTGATGTGGCTGGGGTTCGCGCTGCCCTTTGCCATCGGGACGCTGAACAACCTCCACCTCAACTTCCCGGATGTGCCAGGCATCTCCCTGCGCGACACCGACGTCTCGTCCTACCTCACGAGCTTCCCCTTCAATGCCATCGAGTACTTCCCGATCAGCTTCTACCCGTTCGTCGTGGGGATCGCCTATCTGCTGTCGCTGGAGGTGACGTTCAGCTACTGGTTCTTCTTCCTACTCAGCAAGGTGCAACTGGTTGGGGCGGCCGCGGCCGGCTGGCGGCTTCCGGGCAGCCCGGTGGATGCGACAGTCCCTTACCTGCCCTACCAGGGAGCAGGGGCTTTCCTGGCAATCCCGCTGATCTCGCTCTGGCTGGCGCGCAACTACCTCGGGCATGTATGCAGGAGCGTCTTGGGGCTGCGCGGGGGCGTTCCTGACGAGAGGCAAGAGCCTCTGCCCTATCGGTGGGCAGCGGTCGGCCTGCTTGGTTCGTTCGCGGCGATGGTCTACATCTGCTGGGCGGCCGGCATGAGTGCGGTCTTCGCGGCGCTGCTGCTGGGGATCTCTCTGCTCTACATCCTCGCCGCCACTCGGATCAGGGCGGAGACCGGAACGGCCTGGCTGTTCGGTCCGCAAGTGGATCCCAACATGCTGGTGACGACGACCTTCGGGTCGGGCTACCTGCGGCCGGCAGACCTGACGATCATGGCCTATCTGCGCTTCGCCACCTCCTTTGACCTCCGCTGCCTGTCCATGCCTCACCAACTCGACGGATTCCGAATGGCCGGCGCGGCTAAGCTGAACATGCGCCGGTTGCTGCTGGCGATGCTCGCCGCCATCGTGGTTGTTATCGGGGTGGGATTCTGGTCCGGGCTTGCCATCTGGTACCGGCTGGGCGCTGCCGCCAAGACCGACTGGTGGCGCACAGAGATGGGGGAGATGCCGTTCATAGCCCTGAGCAGCTACCTCCAGTCTCCGCCGGTCCCCGACTACGGGGGGATCGCGTTCACCGCGTTGGGTTTCGCCGCGACCTGTTTGCTGGCGTTCATGCGGGCGCGGTACGCGTGGTGGCCGTTCCACCCGGCGGGCTACGCAATGGCGAACACGGTGCTCTGGGGGCAGCTGCCGATGCCGTTCTTCATCGCCTGGGCGACCAAGTCGCTCGTGCTTCGGTACGGAGGGATGCGGCTCTACCGGCAGTCGCTCCCCTTCTTCCTCGGTCTCATCATCGGCGACCTTGCGGGGGGAGCCTTCTATACGCTGCTTGGGGGCGTTATCCGCATGAACATCTACCCGGTCAACTGGTAGGCGAGGCCGGCTGCCGCCAGCCAACGGCGATGCCCGTCGATAGCCTCGGGCGTTCAGGGCCGGGCGCCACCCATCAGAAACACAGGCAGGAACTGGACGAAGGCCGTTCTCCCGTATTATTCCTGTGGGCGAACAGCTGTAGATGACGGGAACAGATCTCGGATCATGTGCAGGGTCTCCTCGACGAGTTCCTGTCCGCCCTCCGGCGCTACCTCCGACGAGGCGGGGACCGCACCATACCCGCCGCCGCGCACTGCCCGTTCGCTAGGAAGGTAGCCTCCCTGCCCGGCGGCAAGCTGGACGATCAAGGTCTGGGGGGAGGGGCTGCGCGCCTTGATGCGCAGTCCGTAGTCGAGGAACAGCTCGAATGGGTTCGTGGCGAGCGCCACCTCGCCGATCCGCAAGACGTGGATCTCGACCGGGACGGCTTCAGCCGTCTGGCGGCCGTCGAAGCACTCGACGACCGCGCGCAGCCGCTCCGGCCACCAGGAGCCGGCCTGCGAATCCAGCTTGGCGCGCTCGTATTCGGCCTGCGCCCAGTCTCTCTCTTGCTGCGAGATCCGGCGCGGTGTCAGCTCGAGGCGCCGCACCGCGTGGGCGAACGGGGTGTCGCCAGCCGCCGGTTTGGTGCAGGCGAGGGCCCTTGTCACGGCGGCAGCAACGCGGGCGGCGATCTCCTGGCGCTCCGACACGCCCCGACGGCGACGCATCTCCTCCTCCTCGCCCCGGTAGAGGAGGAAGTGCGGGGAGGTATCGCCTGCCGCTCCACATAGCGGCAGCACGTGCAGCCCATCTCCGAGTCGCGCTCGCAATTCGACCCGGATGTCGTGCCAGAAGTCCGCCGAGACGACATCCAGATTCTCATCCACCTGCGACGGGCAAGGGATGTCGAGAATCACTCCGGTAAGACGCCCGGCGGCGCCCCAGGTGAACAGGATGTCCAGGCTGTGATCCTCGCAGCCCTCGATCGCGACGAAGTCCGCCTGGTCCGTTCGGCCATACATCCGGGCACTACCGTCGGCGTAGACCGCGCGCCGATTGTGCCCGACCACCGCGTGCTCGAAGGCCGCCCCTATCGTGTGGGCGGAGCGATTCTCCCAGGCCTCTGCCGCCGCATCGGCGGCCTGGTAGGCCACCCAGCTCGCGCACTCCTGCGGCGTCATCACATCGCCGCCGGGGTGCTCATAGGGCCCGTCCTCGAGCACGAGCGAGGTGTGGGTATGTGTCGCGTTGAGGAGCACCTTCTCCGCGGGAACTGGCAGGCGCGATCCGAGCCGGTCGCGGACCGCTCGCTGCAGCGCCTCGGAGACCATACAAAGATCGCACGAGATGAGGATAGCACAGTCTGCTGGATCACCCCCCTCAATTGCAAGCGCCGTCACCAGCAGCGGGTCCATCGCCTCGTGCGCGATGCGGCGGTGCATCTGGCCCTGTAGCATTGCCGGCCGGCTCGGGGTGATTTCCCTAACAGCCCATCCGATGTCGAGCATCTGCTCACTCACTTCGAGGGTCGTGCGGATGCTGCTCCGCCGGTCTCCTCAGCCAACCGCCCTCACCTGGCCAGTCTCAAGGGACTCGATAGCGGCGGCGATCACCTGCTGAGCCTTCAGACCGTCCTCGCCGGAGCCGTCTATCTCCTCGGGCGCCGCTCCCGCCGACACCTGCTCCAGGAAGCGGTGCAGGCGGGCCCGGAAGGTGTCCTCGAATCCCGTGTAGCCGCCGAAAATGGGGTTCGTATATGCCGACTTCACGGTCGCGCCGCCCATTGCCACCGCCAGTGATCCTGAGCTTCTAGCGGGAGAGCCCGCTCCTGCGGAGCTGTCCGCCGCGGGGTAGAGCGTCGCCTCCCGCCACATATCGTCTATCACGAAGCGCCCCTTCACCCCGGCCACCTCGCAGCGCTCCATCGGGTGCCCGCGGGCGATGTCGTAACTGCTGGTAATATGGCCGACCATGCCGTTCGCGAAGCGAAGGTTGATGGACGCGGTTGACCAGAAGTTGCGGCCGGGCGCCTTCATCGCGAAGCACTGTACCGCGGTGATGTCGCCGCAGTAGTAGCGGACGGTATCCACCGAATGCGGATTGAGGGCTTTCAGGTGGAAGTACGGAGAATCGAAGTTGCCGGGGCGGCCGATCCAGAGCGCCATGTTCACAAAGAGCAGGTCGCCCAGCCGGCCCTCATCCAGCCACTGCTTGGCCAGCTTCGCCGCGGGCGTCTGCCGGTGGTTGAAGTCTATGCCGAAGCACCGGCGGCGCTCGCGGGCGACTCGCACCATTTCGGCCGCCTTCGCGATGTCGTTGCAGATCGGCTTCTCGCACAGGACGTGGCAGCCAGCGCTGAGCGCCTGGATGGTCGGCTCGTAGTGGTCGCTGCTGTATTCGAAGCCGCCCGTGGCGACGCTGCAAAGGTCGGGCTTCATCCCCTCGAGCATCGCCTCGGCGCTGGTGAACCAGGGAACGCCGAGGCGTTCGCCTGCTTCCCGCGCCCGCTCGGCGATCAGGTCGCAGACGCCGACCAGCTCCGACAGCTCATCGGCCCTGTAGATGCCGGCGTGTAGGTTCCCGATCGGCCCCATCCCGATGACGCATACCCTCAGCATGACTTCTCTCCGGATCGGGTGCGCCGACGCGAGGCGTGCGTCCGATAGCCCAGCTCCTGCATGTCCTCGATGAGGAAGTCGAAATCGTGACGGCCCTCGTCCATCCGCCATCGCCCGATCGGGTCGCGACTCACGATGATATTGGCCAGCGGAATGCCGAGGAAGGCCTCGAGCCGGCGGAGCGTGACGTTCTGCTTCATCACGAAGTCCTCGAACCGGACCTGGATGGAGTGCGCGGGCGGGGGCGTGGCCTTCACGATCTCGCGCTGGTACTTCCAGCTAATGGCGCGCATGTGTCTGACATCATCAGGCTTCTCGTACGGCACACCGAAATCGGCAAGGTCGTCGGTCAAGTGAGAGCCCATGATGGAGTCGCGCGGATCTCTGATCCAGTGAATGAAGTGCGCCTCCGGGAACATGCGCACAATCCAGGGGTAGACGAGGGTCGTCTCGGGCAGCTTCCAACCCCGGCGCTCGGCCCGACGTCCGAGCACCGAAGCCAGATATGACTCGACCAGGCGGGTGAACGCGGGGTCAATGGGCATCGTATGGAGTCGGGAGAAGTCCCACTCGAGTCCGCCCTTATGGACAACGTACCGGGCCATTACCCGGCAGGCCTCGTAGAAATCCTCCGCCGGAACCAGGTCGCCGGAGGCGTTGAGCAGCGACCCCATGTAGACGCCGCTCGCGTAGAGCGTATGCGAGATAACGCGGGTGCCAGAATGCCCTCTTCCTATCACCGTAACCAGCATGCCGTGACCTTCTCTGCCCTCACTAGAGATTCGACATTCGAGATTCGATCACGCCTCTTCGCCTCCCCAGCTCTCGGCTTTCGAATCTCGACTCTCGGCCGTCACAACTCCTTCGCTCCTCGTTGCCTGCGCAACTCGCCAGCGGCCGCCTGCAGCTTCTCGGCCGCTTTCGGCGAACCGATGTGCAGCGTGTTGTAGGCTTCCTCGTGACCCGCAAAAGGCCGCCCGTGACCGGACCAGTTCAGGTTCGTGAATGCCGGGTTGCGCCGACCGGTCGCCTTCTCCCGGCGGACGATATGGGCGTTCATGCGGGCGGTGAGCGACTTCACCATCTCCGGCTCACGCCTGGCGAGGTTGTGGTTCTCCCCGGGGTCGTTGACCAGGTTGTAGAGCTCGATCTCCGGCTTGAAGTGGAAGTCCGGCTCCAGCGCCTGGATCAGCTTCCACTCCGGGGTGCGCCAGCCGTGCTTTCGCATCCAGGTCGCTTCCGTGATATACAGCTCCGGCTCCTGGCGCCGCGGCTTGCCCTTCATCAGCGGCGCGAGGCTGCGTCCGTCGAAGGCGATCTTCGTTTTGATGCCCAGCAGGTCGAGGATAGTGGGCATGACATCCTTCATCTGAACGTAGTCCGGGAAGCAAAGGCCGGCCGGAACCTTCCCCGGGAAGACGAAGGCGAGGGGAATGCGGATGGTGCAGTCGTAGATGCCGTGGTGGTCGAACCAGCACTCGTGGTCGTACAGCGTCTCCCCGTGATCGGAGTCCACCACGATCAGGGTCTCTTCCTCAATGCGCAGCGACCGAACGGTCTGAACTACGTTCGCGATACATGCGTCCATGTAGGCGACTGCCCCGTCGTATTGGGCGATGATGTAGTCCTTGTCCGTGCAGCCGGGCGGGAACCAGCTCGCGAAGAAGTCGCAGAACGGCTTGAAGGTCATCACGGGGTCGAGCGAGTGGTTGTCCGGGTCGAACTCATCGCCTTCGTAGAACATCCGCGAAAACGGGAACGGCGGCAGGTACGGCGCATGCGGATCCATGTGGCGGAGGAAGAGGAAGAATGGTCTGCCATGCTTCTCTAGCCGCTTCAACTCTGGGATCGTCACCTCGTTCAGGTTCTCCGCCTTATGCGAGCGGCCCTCTTCCCAGGAACCCCAGCCCGGGAAGTCGAGGTACTTCTGAAAGCCGCGCGAGGCCTGGTTGCCGGAGAAGCCGACGCAGGTCGTGTTGTAGCCCTCGTCGCCGAGCACCTCCGCCAGCGTCCTCACGTGGCTGCCCAGCGGCCCTTCGTGCCGCAGCGCCACCACGTCAGTGCTGAACAGGTCCATGCCGGTGAACATGGAGGCGTAGCCCGGGGTGGTGGGGATGGAGGGGCTGAAGGCGTTCTCGAAGACACAGCCTTCCGCGGCGAGCTTTCCGATGTGCGGTGTTGTCAGTCGGTGATAGCCATACAGGCTCATGTGATCGGCGCGCAGGCTGTCTATGCCGAGGAGGATGAGATTCGGTCTGTTCCGTTTTCGCATTGGGGAAGTGTCCTAGCGCGCGCCGAGTGATCTCAGGCACGCGTTGAGGTAGCCATAGCTCTCGGCAGCGATCATCGCCACCTCGGCCTGCGGCAGATCGCCGGCGCCGATGACCTCGAGGCAGACGGGGCCAGAGTAGCCACCCTCGACCATCGCCTTGCAGTAGGCGAAGAGGTCTATGTCGCCACGGCCGCAGGCCTGGTCCTGCGGCTTGCCCGGGCCGGGGCCGCGGCCGAGGCAGTCGCGGATGTGGATGTGCTTCACCCTCGCCAACACCTGCTTCAGTGCAGCCGCGGGGTCCTCGCCGGCGCGCCAGATGTGGCTGGGGTCCATGTCTATCCCGAAGGCGGGCGAAGGGATCTTCGCCATCGCCGCGAGCGTCGTCGGGGTATCGTGAATGCATGCGCCGACATGCGCCTTGGCGCAGAGCGTAACCCCGTACTGCTCAGCCTTCTGCGACATCCTGGCGATCAGGTCGGTCTGGCGGTCGAAGTCCTCCGGGACGCCGGTCTTGCCGCCAGGGCCGATGTTGACGATGGGGATTCCGATCTCGGCGCCGGCCTCGAACGCCTTCGTAAGCCGGTCCTCATCGAGCGCGGCCTCCTCCATCGAGAGGATCTCCAGGCCGGCGTCGGCCACCACGCGCTTTATCTCGGAGGCCTGTTGCCGCCAGCGGTCTAACTCCAGGTGCTCGCACATCCCTTTGATGGCAGAGAGCTCCACACCGTCGTAGCCGGCGAGCTTGATGTGCTTCGCGGCGGCGGCGAAGTCGCTGCTGCTGAAGAGAACGGAGTTGACACCGAGCTTGATCATATCCGTTCCACCGACGGTTCGCCGTGGATCGGCGGAAGTGCCTTCGGCCGGACGACCGAGCCGCCGGTCTCGTAGGACTCGATCACCGCCCAGATATACTCCAATGTCGCGAGCGCGTCGCGGCCGGAGGCGCGCACATGCTCGTGGGGCACCTTGTTCGTCACGTCCTCGAGGAAGGCATGGATGCGGCTTGGGAAGGTCGCGCCGAAGTCCTTGACCCCGGTATCCATCACCTCGGGCTCTGGTTTCCCGTCGGGCGTCGGCGCGGGCCAGTAGGTTAGACGCTCGGTACAGTTCTCGATGCAGAACGTGCCCCTGCTCCCGGCGACCTCGACGCTCCACCAGCCACCGAGGCCCCATACCGCGTCTCCGCGGTGGCTCAGAAGATAGCCGACGGTGTCGTTGGCGAAGCGCACGTGGACGCTGTTGACCGACAGCAGTAAGTCACCCTTGTTTTTCCGGAACCCGGGCTTCGTCGAGAACGTCTGCACGTGGGTGATGTCGCCGCAGAAGTACCGCATGGCGCTGAAGGGGTGGGTAAGGAACGCCTTCATGTGCGCGTAGGGCTGGTTGAAGCGCGGCGACCTCGAGAAGCTGTAGGTCTCCTCTCCCCCGTGGAACCCCATCTTGAACAGCAGGTAGATGGTCTCGCCGATGCCGCCCTCTTCCAGGTAGCGCTTGGCGCGAGCGGCGGTGTCGGTGAAGTAGTGGTTTAGATTGCAGCCCAGGTAGAGCCGTTTGCCGGCGGCGCACCGAACCATCTCACGGGCTTCGCCGATGTCGTTGGAGAGGGGCTTCTCGCAGAGGACATGCTTGCCCGCCTCCAGCGCCTCCATCGTCGGCTCGAAATGCCAGCTCCCGTTTTCGTAGCCGCCGGTGGTGACATCAACGATGTCGAGCTGTTCGTTGGAGAGCATGTCGCCCAGTGAGTAGTACGCCTTCACCTGATGCTGCTTGGCGGCCGCGTCGGCCTTCTCTCGCACCACATCGCAGACCGCGACCAGCTCGGCGAGCGGGTCATTGCGATAGCAATCAGCATGGAGATTGCCGATCCCGCCCATGCCGACTACGCCGACCTTCAGAGCCATGGGTTCTCCTTCTCGCTGCTCCATCTGGGGCACGAATGCCGGCCTCGTAGTTCGGCGCCTGCAGGTGTTGTCCTGGCGGTTGGCCGAGCCTAACGGGCGATGCCGAGAGGACCTCCCCCGCTCGAGTTTGGGCAGGAGGGGCTCAGGGCCGCGGCGGGTGGATGCCCAGCAAGGCCGATAGCAGCGCGAAGAAGCCCTCCGGGATGTAGCCGCCGATGACCAGGCCGATGAAGGCTGGGCGCAGCGCGCGATAGGAAGGAAGGCCGCCGAAGCGGCGGACAGAGGTCGAGATCGCCCAGCCCATTAGGGTGCTGAACCAGACCAGGTAGTTGATGGACCACGAGCTGGCAACGAGGAAGCCCACCGGGCTGACCGGCCACCAGACAAAGCGGCTGTGCATCGCGACCATGGCGAGCATGGCCGCGGCGCCGCTGGCAAGGGCGAGGCGCATCCAGTTGCTGGGCAGTTCGGGCGTGCGCAGGGTGCCATCCAACTGCTCGAAGACGTTCCGCGCCGGGGCGGCGACGGGCCAGTCGGGCAGGCTGGCCGCGCCGTGCCGGTAGGCGATCCAGAGCATGGTGGGAAAGCCGATGGCAAGCATCGTAAGCACGGCGAGAAGAGCGGCGAAGGTGAGACGCCTGGCGCGCACGCGGCCGGTGTGCATGAGCTTGAAGCTGTTCATCGCCTGGGCCATCAGGACGATGCGCGGGTCGTAGAGGTAGATCGTCGAGAGGTAGTAGTAGACGGTGGAGGAGACAGGGCCTATCGGGACCTCGCCAACGCTGTGGAAGATGACCTGGGCTGGAGCCATACCAATGTCCACGTGGGTCAGGCCGGCGGCCGCCACCAGACGGGATACGCCGATCATGACCCCGTAGAAGAGACCCATCAAGAGCGCGAAGGTCCACCAGGTCATGCCGGAGTGAAGGGCCCACCAGAACAGGAATGCATTCGCGCCGGCAAACCCGAGCAGCGCCCACCGGCCACGGAGCGCTGAGTAGGGGCCGCCCTCATCGCCGGGTCGCCCCGCGATGCCGAGGGCGGCCGCGCGGAAGGCGTTCCTCGACTGGTAGAGGACGACAGCGGTGAGTGCGATGAGCCCCCCCGCCTCCTCCATCGCGATGAAAGAGCCGGGGTCCACTGCGATAGTGGATGTGCCGCCCGGCGCCACGCCGAAGGTCGCCCAGAGAAGCTGCTGGACCCGATAGAGGAAGTAGAAGAGCCAGATGCTGAGCGAGATCTCGCCAGGCATGAGGCAAGCAATCCCCATCAGCGGCAGAGAGACCGAGAGATGTACGCCGGACTCGCCGGAGAGAACACTCCACGGGAGACTCATTCCTGAGAAGTACCTGCCGACGTCGAGTTCGGCCAGTTGAGGGGAGGGCACGTTGGGGTAGATGGCGTGGAACCATCCAAGCGTCGCCAGCGCGCCGGGGATGCTAAAACCGATCCAGAAGACGCGGTTCCGAAGCAGGCTGCTTCCCAGAGTTGGGCGTTCCGCCTCGCCGGTGATAGCGAGGGGGATTTCGACGAGTGGGAAGGCGAGCTTCTGCTTCTCGATCCAGTCACGGCTCAGCAGAGCGGCGAGGCAGAACATCGCCGTCAGCAGCGCTAGGTGGAATGACCCCCAGGCGATGAGGGGCAAGCGCCAGGCTGCCCAGGGTATGCCGACGCCCTCGGGTGCGCCCTCCCAGTACCAGATGGCGGCCTGCGGCGTGCTAGGTCTGAACCAGACCGGCAGGTAGGGCCACAGGCGGTGTTCCCAGTCGTTCGAACCGGTGGCCATGTAGAAGGGCCAGCTGGTGGCGCCGGTAACGAATGGGATGAAGCCTTTGTAGAGGTACTGGACGACCATGATCACCATGGCGTAGATCACAAACAACTCGACCCGGGTGAGCGCGCGGCCCGGGATGAGACGGACAAGCAGGCCGTTCAGCAGTACAAGGGCGAAGAGGGTGACTACTGCGGTGATCGGCAGGGCGCTTCCGCCGGGGTCCCAGGTACGGCTGACCGCGCCGAGATAAGGGCTGGCGAAGGATAGCATGGCGACGACGATCGTGCCGGCGAGGAGTGCCCGAGCCGGGATGCGCCCAGCACCGGGGCCGGGCGTCTGTCTCGAGCGGGAGTCATCTGACCTGTGCGTGGGAGTGAACATGGCAGGCGCGGGCGCAGCCGTATGGCTACTCCTCCAGTGCCAGGTCGGGCCTAAGCAGCTTCACGAGGAGCTGAACCTCCCATCGCTCGCCGTCCATCACAACCGCTCGACAGGGCGCGGTGCAGACGCGGCTGATCAGCAGGGGCAGCGCGACGAGGAAGACCCAGTCGTGACCGATCGCGTCGAGGTTCTCGATGCCGGCGAGGATCGGGATGCCGGCGCGAAAGAGATCGGTGAAGATGCCCGTCGGGTGGTCGAACCCGGTGTCGTATTGGTCCAATGAGGCCGACAGCAGCGCGACACCTTGGCCTGATAGCCACTGTGCGCACTCGCGCTCGAAGTAACGCCCGTCTCGGCCGCCGGTGTTGACAATCAGCGCGTGACCGCGAAGGTTCCGTTCGCCCACCGCGTTCGACAGCTCCTCGGCTCGGATGCCATCCCCACGCTGGGGCGCCAGCCGGGCGATGACGGCCGGCAGGAAGAGAGTCTCGGGCGGCACGTCCGATGTCATCGGTCCACCGCGGAACAGGTGGGCGGAGGTCTCGAAGTAGCAGCCGGTGTGAGAGCGGAACGCGTGCCGGTACTCCTCACACGCCAGCCCCTCGTAGACAGGGAGGTCGGCGGGAATCTCGCAGACGATGTCCTCTCCGGAGCGCAGGGGACGTGAGATGTCCAGCATCCGCATCAGAGCGACTCCAGCAATGACCAGAAGGCCTCGACCAATTCGCGGAAGGGCGGGCCGCCGGGCCCGGTCCCTATCACCATCGGGCCCGAGAAGCACCGACAGCGAAGGATCGAGAGCAACTCCTTGACCTCGCCGTTGCCGCGGCCTGGCAGAGCGTACCGCCCGCCGAAGGTCGCATCCGATAGGTAGAGCAGCCCAATGTGGCGCTTGAGCCTGGTCCGGAACACGCCGAGGAACGGTTGCTCGCCCAGCAGCGCGAAGGAGGCGGGGTCGAAGGCGAGCACCTGCCCCAGTCCGGCATCCTGAAGCAGACGCAGACAGGTCGCCGATGGGAGTGCGTGGTTCTGGAATAGCAGCGCTTTCCCGCGAGCTGCCGCGGCGTCCGCCATCGCCTTCGCCTCGGACGTGAGCGCGGTTACCGCGCGCGAGGCGCCGACTGAGTCGGCGACTGCTGCCCACTGGTCGAGGCGCGAGGGGTCGGCTGGCGACGAAACCCCGGTGACTGCGATGCCCTCTTCAGCGAGGAGAGCCGCGGCGCGCCGGAGGCGCTGCTCGTCCACCTCCCAGACGGGCTGGTGGTAGAGGCGATCGAGCAACACCTCTCCAATGCCGGCGCGGCGGAGTTCGCTTGCGATCTCGTCGGGGAACGGCGAGACGGAGGAGGCGAGCGCGCTTAGCGCGAACGTCTCATCGGCCAGCCGGCTCAAGCGGATCTTCCGGCGCTGGGCGACGCAATCGTCGCACTCGGGGTTGTCGCACAGCACCAGCGCGGGGTCGTCCCGGAACGCCGCCAACACCACGTCATGCATTCGCCGGGCGTCAATGAGCCGGCAGATTGCGTCGCCGATCCTGCCTGCGGTCTCCACGCCCTGCCTGCGGAACAGGGCGCCAAGCCCGATGAAGTCGCGGTGAGGTCCTGGGAAGAGATGGAGGCACTTCGTGTTCACGCCTCCCTGGTCATCGAGGTACGTCGCCTCGCGATCGGACAGGTAGGGCGCCTCGACATACTCCTCAAGGGTGTGCATGGTCGTGCTGCGGTCGTTGTCCACACCGACGAGCAGAATCTTCCCGCCCATCTCGATCAGGCGGCCATAGGGAGTGTCGCGACCGGCCGCGGTCGGGCTCGCGATGTGGTCGCGTGTTAGCTCTTGGGCGCGCGCCCCGATGGCCGCAACGGAATGGGTCGGGTGAAGGCTGCGCACCGCCCCGGGCCAGCAGCGAACGGCCTCGGTGATCGCACCCAGCCCCGAGGGCGACGTCTTCACGTCGAACGGCATCGGGGTGCCGAAGGTCGGTGCAACCAATGTCCCGGCCGGCCCAAGCACATCGAGCAGCGCGCTTACCACTGCCGCAGCCCCGCCACCGACGCGACCGAGGCTGGAGAGCGAGCTGTGGACCATGACGACGTCGCCAGCGCGCAGCCCCAGTCGCCTGAGTCCCTCCGAGATCTGCTCTCTGGTCAACTGGGTACCAGACATGGCGACCCTCCTCGTTGGGCAGGTGGCGAAGCCGGGCGCAATGAGGCCTCGCCTGTAGCTCCTGTCCCACGTGTGTTGCGGCTCCGCCGCAACCAGGCGCCCAGGCGCCTGGTTGCGCGCGGAGCGCGTGACGTATGCAGGTTCACGCGGCCGCGGGCGGACTCCTGCCGGCTGTTGGCAGACGCCATCCCTGGCGCGGGCAGGTTGCCGGCCGGGGCCATCGAAGACGGCCTCACGGCCGTGAAGGCGATGTCTGTGCGGGAGGCGGCAGATGAGGATCTACTTGCTATGTGACATGGAAGGGACCTCGGGCATCTGGCGGCGGGAGCAGGTGGACGGCAGCTCGCCGATGTACCAGCAGGGCCGCGAACTGCTGATGGCGGATGTGAACGCGGCGATCGAGGGCGCCTACGAGGGCGGCGCAACTGAGCTGGTGGTCTGCGACACCCATGGCGGCGGGCCGAACTTCCTGATCGACAAGATGGACCCGCGGCCGTGGTACGAGACGCCGAACGAGTCGTCGCCGCTGCCGTCCATAGATGAGTCGTTCGCGGGACTGATCCTGATGTGCCACCACGCGATGGCGGGCACGCAGGACGCCTTCCTCGATCACACGCAGAGCTCGATGCACTGGTTCGATTACAGGATCAACGGCGAGTCGTACGGGGAGATCGGGCAGGAGACGGCCTACGCGGGGCACTTCGGGGTGCCGCTGATCATGGTGACGGGCGATGAGGCCGCCTGCGCGGAGACGCAGAGGCAGTTCCCCGGCGCGGTCACGGTGGCGGTCAAGCGCGCACAGGGCCGGAGCCGAGCATGCTGCATGCACCCGGAGAAGGCACACGAGCTGATCCGCAGCGGCGCGGCCGAGGCAGTAGCCAAGGCCAAGACGCTGAAGCCATTCAGGCCAACGCTGCCGATCACCCTCGAGCTGACACTGTACCGGACGGACATGGCCGATTCCGCGGCCGCGCGGCCGGGGAACGAGCGCGTCGGGGCGCGCACGGTCCGACGTGTCATCCAGAATGCCACCGAGGTGCTGACGATCTGAGGTCCAATGAATGTCGCCCAAAGAAGTGACGCGCGACATTCATCAGAGGACCAGGTAATGACTGACGAAAGACGTTCGCGCAATGTTACTGAAGCTGCGGCACCGCCGTAGCAACCCGCCGTCGGCGGGTCGTCACGAGCGCAGCTCGTGACATCCATTGCGCGAACGTCCGTAGGGGGCCGGCAGGCGCTGGGAAGGTGAGGAAAGCAGCTGTGCGTCTGAGCACCAGGCCAGCTTCAGGGCCCCGGGCGGAGAAGCAGCCGGGGCTCTCTCCCTACTGGCAGCGCCAGGCCTTGCTGCTAGCCGCTGTCGCCCTCTTCATTGCCGCCTTCCTGATCTCCCATTGGGTTGACTCCCTCTGGGAGCAGGGCGATGACGCCTACATCACCTATCAGTACGCGCGGCGTCTGGCCGCCGGCGACGGATTCACCTTCAGCCCTGGGGCGCTTCCAAGCTACGGGACGACGACTCCCCTCTGGACTTTCATGCTCGCGGCGATCGCCCGCACGGGCGTTCCGCCTCATCTGGCGGCGCCATGGCTGACTTCGTTCTTCCACGCAATGACCGCTGTCCTCGTGCTGCTGGTGGGGGTGGCGATCGGCGGGCTCGCGCTGGGGCTGCCCGCCGGCGCGATGGTTGCGTTGAGCTGGTCGGTGTTCTTCAGGACAGGCGGCATGGAGACCGCGCTGGTGACCGCTCTCACCGCCGCGCTCGCCTACGTGGTCCTAGGGGGGAGGAGCCGCTGGTGGCCCGGTGTCCTGCTCGGCCTCTTGCTCCTTGCCCGGATTGACACGGGCCTGCTCGTCGCGGTGCTGCTGATCGGCTGGGCGCTCAGTCGCGACGACCGCAGACAGTGCCTCATTCCAAGTCTGCTGTCGGCGGCGCTTGTATGCCTGCCCTGGGCGATCTACGCGCTGGTGACTTTCGGGGACGTGATACCCTTCTCGCTCCGCGCGAAACTGGCGTTCGATGTCGCAGGCGGGATGAACCTTCGCACGTTCCAGCTGTGGTTCGTCCGCGGCATGCCGGCCGGGGTCTTCTGGCTGAGTGTGGCGATGGCGGGTGTGGGAGCGGTCGCGGTGTGGCTTCGAAGGCCGCGTTTTCGCCCCTTCGTTGTCTGGGTGCCGGTCTACTACCTGGCGCTCCGACTGGGCCGCGCGCCGGACTTCCTCTGGTACTACCTCCCACCCCTGTGGGTTGCGTTGCTGCTCGTCGTTGCTGGCGCTCAGACTGTCGCCGGCGCGTTGGGGCGATCCGCCCGCCGTCCTTTGCTGGCGGCAGTGTCACTTGCGGTCGTCGCGGGCTATGCCTACTGGAGCTACGCGGGCATCTTCCCGCTTCTCCTTCCCGACCCCAACCTTCGTCTACATCGAACACTCGCCGATCGGGTGGCAGCGCTGGCGGAGCCAGGCGAGACTGTGGCCACCCCGGAGGTGGGGTACATGGCCTACTACTCCGGCTGCCGCATCCTCGACCTGCGCGCGCTCACTTGCCCGGAGGTGATCGTCCGGGCGCGGGCGCACAACCTTGGCGCGATCCTGCGCCACTGGAAACCCGAGTTCGTGGTGCTCCGGGAAGGAGGAGGAGAACCAGCGATTCGGGATGCGTACGTCGAGCGGGGCCGGTACCCGTACATCGGCGAGATGGACTACGTCATCTGGCAGCGGAAAGAACCGTAACGAGCGCGGATAGGCTTCGCCGCGGCTCCCGCAGAAAGCCTGTGTCATGACAGCCCGCGAGCGCTACCTTGCGACGATGACCTTCGGCCAGCCGGACCGCATCCCGTTCGAGCCCGGCGGGCCGCGGGAGTCCACGCTGGCCGCTTGGCGCGAACAAGGGCTCCCCGAAGGCGTGAGCTGGCACGCCGCCCTGATGGACCTGCTCGGCATCTCGAGAGAGGGGGCGCGAAGCGTCGAGCTGGACCTCCAGCCCGACCTGCGGATGAGGCCGTGGTTCGAAGAGAAGGTCCTCGCTCATGAACGGGGACACTGCATCGTGCAGGACTGGATGGGGGCGATCGTCGAGATCTCTGACCGGTACGACTTCAGCTACCTCCGGTCGGCGCGGGATTTCGTGACGCGCAAGTGGCATCGCTTCCCGGTGCAGAACCGCGACGATTGGGCGCGGATGAGGGAGCGCTACGATCCGCACGACCCGGGCCGGCAGCCGGAGGAGTTGGAGGCGAAGGGGCTGGCTCTGCGTGACCGAGAGACAGTCTGCACCTTGACCGTCAACGGGCCGTTCTGGCAGCTGCGTGAGTGGTGCGGGTTCGAGGGGTTGTGTACGCTCATGGCGGACGACCCCGACTTCGTCCAGGAGATGGCCGAGTACTGGACCGAGTTCGTCTCGGTTGCGCTTGCGCCGCTCCTCCGCCACGTTCGGCTCGATGCGATCACGGTATCCGAGGACATGGCATATAAGGAACACAGCATGATCTCGCCGGCGATGGTCAGGCGGTTCCTGCTGCCGGCCTATCAGCGCTGGGTGCCGGAGATCAAGGCGAGCGGCTGCCCCATCGTGGAGATGGACTGCGATGGATATGTGGGCGGCTTGATCGTAACGTGGATCGAAGCAGGCATCAACTCCTGCTGGCCCGTCGAGGTCGCCGCCGGCAACGATATCGTCGAGTACCGCCGGAGATACGGCCGGAGGATGGCCTTCGGCGGCGGCATTGACAAACGGGCGATAGCCGCAGGCGGGGAGACGATGCGGGCGGAGGTGATGCGGGTGGTGCCGCCGCTGCTCGAGGAGGGTGGGTTTATCCCAGGCTGCGACCACGGCGTGCCGCCGGATGTGTCCTGGCCCAACTTCCTCGCCTACTCTCGGCTGCTCGCCGAACTCACGGGGTGGCTATAGGATGACTGGAAGCACACCAATCCGTGTGGCGATCATCGGCATGGGAGGGTTCGCGCGCAGCCACCACCATGCCGTGCGCGAGCTAGAGCAACAGGGGGTATGCAGACTCATCGCCACTTGCGACCCGCAGCCCGAGGTCGCGGCGGTGCTTGGCGTTGACCTCGATCTCGCCGGCCGGGGGGTGAGCGTGTATGACAGCTACCTCGAGCTGCTCGATGAATGTGCAGATGCGCTTGACGTTGTCACCATCCCCGCGCCGCTGCCCCTGCACGCCGAAATGCATGCCGCCTGCGTCGAGCGGGGGGTCGCGGTGTACCTGGAGAAGCCGCCCACCCTGGATATCGCCGAACTCGAGCGAATGCTGGCGGCGGAAACACGGGCCCGAAAGCTCACCAACGTAGGGTTCAACTACATCATCGAGGAACCGCGCCGGCGGCTGAAGCAGCGGATGCTGTCGGGCGAGTTCGGCGCGTTGAAGCGCGTCTGTTTCAGCGGGCTCTGGCCGCGGCCCACCTCCTACTTCGCGAGAACGTACTGGGCGGGGAAGCTCATGCTGGACGGCAGACTCGTGCTGGACTCATGCATGGGCAACGCGATGGCCCACTACGTGCACAACGTGCTCCATTGGGCGGGACTCGGGGGGATGGATTGCTGGGCTAAGGTGAGGCACGTCGAGGCGGAGCTGTATCGCGCTCACAGCATCGAGAGCTTCGACACCGTCTTCGCGAAGGCGACGACCACCGACGGCGTCGAGCTGCGCTTTGCTCTTTCGCATGCCTGTGCTGGTGAGGAGAAACAGGGCGAACTGGTTGTCTGCGAACGGGCAACCATTTCCTACGACACCCGCTCCGAGTGGCGCCTGCGCCACTCGGACGGCAGCGCGGAACGAGGGCCGGTTGATGTTCCGGCGCTGCTGGAAGCGAACCTGGCCGCCTACTTCGCCTATGTCGGTGGCCAGGCTGAACGGCCGATCACCACCCTCGAGGACTCACGGCCGTTCGTCGAGCTGTGCGATCTCACCCTGATCGCTGCAGGCCAGATTCAGACGGTTGCGGAGGCCCTGGTCGGCCGTGTTGGGGAGCCGGGCAGCGCCCAGGAGTACGTCGTCATCGGTCCGCGGCCCGACGAACTGGACCGGGCGGCGGAGGCGATGGTTGCCGACGGCGCGCTCCCAAGCGAGCGCGGCTTCGCCTGGGCCGCTGCTGGCGGGCAGGCGACGAGGGCGGACCTGCGGAGGCTGCCCTCGGTGGTGGCGCGAATGGCCGGCAGCGCGGGAACGCAGGGGAAGTGGCCATGAGACACGGCGGGATGAGCAGGGCTGAAGCAGACTGCAAGCAGAGCGCCCCGGCATACACCTGCCGGGGCGCTCCTGATTGCTGGTGGGCGCGGCATGGGTGTGACTTCTATGCGCAGGTCCGTCGGTGCCTTTCTCTTGCGGCAGCGTGAACCCCACCCCCTTGCCCCCTCCCCGCGCGCGGGGAGGGGACGACAGAGCGAGAACCTGCAGTCCCAGAGAACTCGGGGTGGGGTTCGCAGGCGGCGGATCCGCGCTCGCCTACTCCAGGAAGTCACACTCCGCGGCCTCGCCGACGTTGACTAGTCCGCGGCGTAGGACGTACCATATCGGCATGCCCCGGTCCAACAGGTCTCGGAGACGCCCCGACTGGGTCAGCCTCGCGGAGCTGTACGATCACCATTTGACCCCGGCGAACCCGATGTGGGTAAGCGAGGGTTCGGAGCCGGCGGTCACCCCTTTGCAGGTGCACGTCCATAGAGGCATGGATGTCGGGGTGCTGCTGGGCGGGAAGCGTGAGTTGCAGTACGGCGACTACTGGTTCGTGCCGGAGCGGGGGGATGTCTGGCTGGGGGCAATGTGGGAACCCCATTCGTGGCGCGTGCTGGAGCCCAACTCGCTAGGCGTCCAGCTGTGCTTCCTGCCGGAGGTGCTCGACGAACCAGGTGATCTCAACCTGGATCTGCTGCGCGTCTTTGCGGTCCCGGCGAGCCAGAGGCCGCGGGTGACCTCGGAACAGATGCGGGTGAAGGTGTTGGCGCTGGCGGAGCGCATGCGGGCCGAGGTCGAAGCGAAGGAGCCGGGGTGGCGCACCGTGGTGCGGGCCTGTCTCCTGGAGCTGCTGGTCCTTCTGACGCGGCACTGGACCCCGCCCGAGCCTGCACGAAGTAGCGGGGCGACCACTGCGAACGATCTGGCTCGGATTCTGCCAGCGCTGGCGCTGGCACATCGCACACCCGGCGCGCGGGTGACGCCCAGGGAGGCAGCAGATGCGTCTGGTCTCAGCCTCTCGGGATTCCATCACATCTTCCGCCGGGCGATGGGACTCAGCTACGGTCAGTTCTGCCTTAGATCCCGCCTGGCGGAGGCGGCGCAGAGGCTGCTCGGCACGGGCACCCCGATTCAGGCTGTGGCGGAGCAGACGGGTTTCGCGGACGCGAGCCACCTGCACCGGGCGTTCGTCGCCGAGTATGGGTGCACGCCGGCCAGATACCGGCAGCGAGCACAGGCGCCGACTCCCGAGGGCTAGCTTCTCCGCCACGGGGCCTGGCACTCTCCGTGCACTCTGGTTCAAGAGCTGTACACTCCTGTTCAGTGACGCGAACGCCCCAGCCCGCTAGAGTGATGCTAAGCCATTGAGCCAGGCCGCCGATGACGGCGGGAAAGGAGGCGGGGCGCGGACAGGCATCTTGCGGCTGACCTGGCGAGAGGTACCGCGGCCTTGCCGCGGAGCTGACATCAGGAGGTGGACTCCTCATGCTGAAAGGACGTCGAGGTTTCACGTTGATCGAGCTGCTGGTTGTGATTGCCATCATCGGCATTCTGGCAGCGATGGTTTTCCCGGTATTTGCGCGCGCTCGCGAGTCGGCGCGCAAGGCGGTGTGTCTCTCCAATGTGAAGAACATCGCCCTGGCATTCAACATGTACCTGGCGGACAACAACGATACCTTCCCGCCAGATGAGCACCGACAGGAGGCGATGGACTATTTCGCCGCTGCCCCTGGCGGCGGAGTGCCCGACGATAATTGCCTCAGCTTCGCTGGAAGCTACCAGATGATAGCTTACCGCGGCAACCCTTACCTCCGGGTTGCGGTGATCCTCGACGAGTACACCAAGAACCGCGATGTCTGGCGCTGCCCCAGCGCGAAGGTGGAGTCCGGCGCGCAGTTCATCCTCGGCAACCCCAACTGGCTGGGGTACTTGAGGGCGACTGAGGGTCAGTGGGGTGGCGCGAGCGTCGGGGGATCGATCGGTCCGTGCACATATAGCTGGCCGACCGGTTGGGGCGGCACTGTCACCGACTCCATCGTCCAGCAGACCCTCGCCGGCCCGCAGTTCGGCCAGGGCCCGGCCCAAGCACAGCGCGCGTTTGTCCAGACGGTGGGCATAGGTATCGGAAGCCGCGACAAGAAGATGGCCTCGATCGGCGATTCCGTTTCCTATGTGGTCTGCCACGACAGTGGTGTGGACCCCATGTCTGGAAGCCCCAGCTCGATTGCCTACCCTGATATATGTTGCGTGGAATGCGCGGGCGTGAACTGGGATAAGTGGGGGTGGCCCTACCTCCCGGACGATGCTGCGGCTTGCGGCCTGCTTGACTCAGAGTGCGAGCAGTGCTACTGGCTGCACGCCAACAAGACCTTCTATACCGACCCGAAGGTTGCGGAAGGTGTCAGCAGACATCTTGGCGGCGTCAACATCGGGTTTGCCGATGGGCACGCATCCTGGATGAAGTCGGCCGCCGTAGGCCCAGCCTACCGCGATGGCAAGCTGACGGGTATCGGGCCGTACTGCGGCGCCGATGGCATCGACTGGTTCAAGGCGAACTGCGGCGATCCCACTGGGTACTTCTTCCAGTACTAGACCGCAGGATAGCGGGGAGTTCACAGGATACGGGTGACTCCCGCGAGACGCGATGCATCCTCATGGAGCGCCCCGGCGGGTGCGTGCCGGGGCGCTCCGGTTGCCTGAATAGGATTCGTGACGAAAGGAAGCTGGAGATGATGGCTGGCCACGTGGAGACCATGTCAGACGCGAAGCGCCGGAAGGCGATCCTGAAGGGGAAGCTCTCCGCCCCCTGGGACGGCGAGCCGCGGCTGGGCTCGATCATCGGGGAGCAAGAGATCGCGGCAACGGTGCAGGCGATCCGGGAGTCCATGGACCCCAATGTCGGCTTCGGCATGAGCGATGGGGAGGTGGATGGGTTCGAGAACGCCTTCGCCGCCTACGCGGGCACGAAGCACTGCGTGAGCTGCAATGGCGCGGGCACCGGCATTGACATGGCGATCATGGCCTTGGACCTGGAACCGGGAGATGAGGTCATCACCCAGGCGGTCAACTTCCGGGCAGTGCCCATGGCGATCGCCGGCCAGGGCGGCAAGATCGTATTTGCGGAGGTGGACGAGACCCTCCAGCTCGACCCCAATGATGTCGAGAAGCGGATCACACCCAGAACGCGCGCGATCTTCCCCACCCATATGAACGGCATGTCAGCCCCGATGGATGACCTGCTGGAGCTGGCGCAGCGCCATCCCCATCCCAAGCACGGGCCGCTGAAGGTGATGGGGGATGCGGCACGGGCCTGCGGGGGAGGGTACAAGGGCACCAAGATCGGCAAGCGTGGGTGGATGAACGTGTTCAGCTTCCACACCATGAAGAACATGACTACCCTGGGGGAGGGTGGGGCGATCACCACCGATGACTCCGGCATCGTCAACCGGCTGCACGGCTTGCGGCAGTTCGGGGGAGAGGGCTGGGGCTCGAACTACAAGATGAGCAAATGCCAGGCCGCCTTCGGGCTGGTGCAGTTGGGCAAGCTGGAGGCGATGGTGGGGGCGAGACGGCGGCTGGCCCAGGCGCGGCACAAGATGCTGGAGGGGTGCCCGCAGCTTCGGCTTCCCCTGGAGCCGCAGGGGCACGAGCATTCCTACTACCTCTACTCCATTCTCGTTTCCCGCCAGTGGGCTGGAGAGAAGCGCGATCAGCTGATGGTGCTGCTGCGGGAAGAGTATGGAGTGGACACGGTGGTGGCGAATCCGCCGGTGCAGAACTCCTTTCCCTACATCGCCCGGCTGACCGAGGGGCAGGAGTTGCCGGTGTCGCAGCAGATCGGGCAGCGCCTGTTCTGCCCGCCGATGCACCCGAGCATGTCGGACCAGGACAACGAGTACATCGCCGCCGCCATCTGGGAAGCGGCCGAGCAGATCGGGAGCAGCGGCTAGACATCGCTGCAGCCAGGCCGGCGTAGGCCGGCCCGCCTCACGGCACCCACACCGAGAGAGGACCTGGCTGGGGCGCGTCGAAACGAGAATAGGCCGGGACGGGGACCGGCTAACGGGTCCACCTCCCGTTTCGCGGCCTAGGGAAGCGCGCTCGTCTGGCGTCCGAAGCGAGGTGAGTGCCGTGGGTGCGGTGACGATAGGGAACTACACGGTTACCCGCGAACTCGGCCAGGGGGGGATGGGCAAGGTACACCAGGCCGTTTCGTCCGAGGGGGCATCCGTCGCGATCAAGACCATGATATTGAGGGACGGCATGGACGCGCGCGCCCGCTGGGAGACGGTGGAGCGCTTCCAGCGCGAGGCGCGGGCAGCCCGGTCGCTGGTCCACAAGAACATCGTGCGGGTGCTGGACATCGGCGCCGACCAGGACACGTTCTTCATCGTGATGGAGTACGTCGAGGGACAGACGGTGCGTGAGCTTATCCGGCTCGCCGGAGCGATCGGAACGCAGCGCGCAACTGAGATCGTGGGGTTGGTGTGCGAGACGCTTGCCTATGCACACGACTTGGGCATCATCCACCGGGACATCAAGCCGGACAACATCATGATCACCTCCGCCGGGGCAGTGAAGCTGATGGACTTCGGCCTCGCGGCGATACTGACCGAGAAGGGGGTGACGCAGACCGGCTGCTCGACGACGGCATCGCGCTTCTCGCGAAGTCCTTCGATGAGCTGATGGCCGGCGTCGCCTCCAAGCGCGGCTGAGGCGATGGGATTCGCTTTCGCCGGCCTGCTCCACCCATTGATCGCCGCCCTCGCCATGCTGGGGAGCAGCCTCTTCGTGCTGCACAACTCACTCCGGCTGTCGAAGTACGGAGGGGCGCTTGCTCTCTCGGGTCTGGCGTGGCGGAGTGTGTCCGGAGAACGCAACCAAGCGGCGATGGTGAGCGCAGGCAGTGAAGCACACGCGCCGTAGCCATTGGGCGCGGAAGGAGGGACGAATGCCGACAATCCGCGATCTCGCCGAGCTGGGGCAGTCGGTATGGCTGGACTACATCAAACGTTCGTTCATTGACAGCGGAGAGCTGACGGCGTTGATCGGCGAGGGCCTGGGCGGCATCACCGCTAATCCCACTATTCTGGAGAAGGCCATCGCCGAGAGCTCGGACTATGACCGCGATATCGCGCGCCTCGCCCGAGAAGGCAAGACCGATATGGAGATCTACGAGGCGCTCGCTCGCGATGACATTGGCCGTGCGGCCGATTTGCTGCGCCCGGTGTGGGACCGCATCCATGGCGGCGACGGGTACGTCAGCCTCGAGGTGAGCCCCGATCTCGCACACGACACCTGGGGGACGGTGGAGGCGGCGAGGCACCTGTTTGCTATGCTCTCCCGCCCTAACGTTCTGATCAAGGTGCCCGCGACCAAGGAAGGGTATCCCGCCATCGAGCAGCTGATCGCCGAGGGCATCAACGTGAACATCACCCTGATGTTCTCGCTGTCGCAGTACGAAGCGGTGGCGGAGGCCTATCTTTCGGGGCTGGAGACGCGCCTGGAGGCCGGGCAGGAGATATCGCTGGTGACATCGGTCGCCTCCTTCTTCGTCAGCCGTGTGGACACTGTGGTTGACAAGGAGCTTGCGAAGATCAGGAACGTCGAGCTCCAGGGCAAGATCGCCATCGCCAATGCCAAGCGCGTCTACGCCCGCTTCCGGGAGATCTTCCGGGGGCCCCGGTGGGAGAAGCTGGCGGCGTGCGGCGCCCACCTCCAGCGGCCGCTGTGGGCCTCGACCGGCACCAAGAACCCGGAGTACCCGGACACGCTCTACGTGGACGAGCTGATCGGCCCCGACACGGTGAACACGATCCCCCCGGCAACGCTGAAGGCTTTCAAGGACCACGGACGGGCAAGGGAGACGCTGGCGGACGGGATAGAGGAGGCGAACCGGCAGCTTGCCCGGCTGGAGGAGGCGGGGGTCGAGCTGGAGGCGATCGCCGGACGGCTGCTCGATGACGGGATCGCGCTTTTCGCGAAATCCTTCGATGAGCTGATGGCCGGTATCGCCGCCAAGCGCGGCTGAAGCGATGGCAATGATGCCCCTTGTGCGGGAGTTGCTGACATGAGCGGCCTGACGGGCGCAGAGAAGGCGACGACTATCGTCATCTTCGGCGGGTCAGGCGATCTGACTCGGCGCAAACTTGCGCCGGCGCTGTTCAGCCTGCACCGTAAGGGGCGGCTCCCGGCGCGGACCAACATCGTCGGGTTCTCGCGCACCCCCATGTCCCATGACCAGTACCGCGACCACCTCCGCCAAGGCATGCAGACATACAGCCCACAGACCTTCGACGCCAGCGCCTGGCCGAGCTTCGCAGAGCACTTGTACTACTCACCCGGCGACTCGGACACAGGCGATGGGTATGAATCGCTGAAGGCCTTCCTCGAGAAGTTGGAGGCGGGCCCCGCCAATCGGCTCTACTACTGCGCCACGGCGCCCTCCCTCTTCGGTCCTGTCGCTCAAGCGCTCGGCCGTCTGGGAATGGCGGGTGGGAACCCCACCCCCGCCCCCTCCCCGCGCGCGGGGAGGGGGGAAGGGGGGAGGGGTTTCCGCCGCATCGTCCTCGAGAAGCCGTTCGGGGCCGACCTCGCCTCCGCCCAGGAACTGAACCGGGCGCTGCACTCGGTCTTCCGGGAGGACCAGATCTACCGGATGGACCACTACCTGGGGAAGGAGACCGCGCAGAACATCCTGTTCTTCCGGTTTGCCAACTCCATGTTCGAGCCGGTCTGGAATCGGAACTACGTGGACAACATCCAGGTCACCGTGTACGAGGCCGAAGGGGTCGGCCACCGGGGAGGCTACTACGACCAGGCGGGCGTGCTGCGCGACATGTTCCAGAACCATCTGCTGCAATTGCTCTGCCTGGTTACGATGGAACCGCCCGCCAGCTTCGAGGCGGAAGCGGTGAGAGACGAGAAGGCGAAGGTGCTGCGAGCGATCGCGCCGATCGCCCTCTCAGACACGGTGAGGGGCCAGTACCGCGGCTACCGTGAGGCGCCGAAGGTGGCGCCCGATTCCCGGACCGCCACTTATGGCGCGGTGAAGCTCCACATAGACAACTGGCGTTGGCAGGGCGTTCCCTGCTACCTTCGCTCGGGCAAATCGCTGGCGGCGAAGAGCAGCCAGATAGACATCGTGTTCCGGTGTCCACCGCACGTCATGTTCCGGCTGCCTCCATTCGGGCCGAACCTGCTCTCGCTGCGCATCCAGCCGGATGAGGGCATCCATCTCCGGGTTCAGGCCAAGGTGCCTGACTCGGCGGAGATGACGCGGGAGGTGGAGATGGCGTTCCACTACAAGGACTACTTCGAAATCCGAGATGCGAACCCCGAGATTCGAGACTACTCTCGACTTGCGACTCTCGACTCTCGGCCTTCCCTCCCCGATGCGTACGAGCGCTTGCTGCTGGATGCTCTTCGCGGCGACGCCTCGCTGTTTCCGCGCGAGGACGCCATTGACATCGCCTGGCGGCTGATTGACCCGGTGGTGGCGGGATGGGCCTCTGTGGAGGCACCGGCCTTGGCGATCTACGAGCCGGGCTCCCCCGGCCCCATCGAGGCAGACAACCTGATGGGCCGCGATGGGGCCTGTTGTCCCGAGGGATGTGGGGGGTATAGGACTCACGCCGGGACGGCGTGAGTGCGTCGCCAGCAAGTTCGCTGTTGTTGCGAACTTGCGAGAGACACGTTCGCGGGGACAGGCTCCCGCCGCAGGGGGGGCTTCGACTTCGCTCAGCCTCGCCCCACCCCGAGCCCAGTCGAGGGGCGGGTGCCTGTCCCCATCCCCCTGCGGCCGTTCTCTGCGCCTCAGCCTGCCCTGAGCCTGTCGAATGGGCGCCTCTGCGGTTAGCGTCTTTCCGAAGCAACCAAGCAAAAAAAAGCCGGACAAGCAACCGAATCGCGGAACCTGTGCTATAATAGGATCGTTTGACACGACTACTCACTCGGGGGATTCACAATGGGTTCCACTCTGTGCCTCGCCCCCAAGGAGGTGGCTGCCATGACAGCCAGATGGACGGTCGCACGGGCAGGGGCTGCGAGGCCCTCCGGGAATACCTGGCCAGGAGCGAGGATCACGCGCCGGCAGGTGCGTATCCGGACCGTCCAGGAGCTGCTCGGCCACGCCGATGTCAACACCACCGCCCGCTACCTCCACTCATCCCTGGATCGCAAGCGCACCGCCGCCGAAGCCCTCGGCGCGGCCTTGACAGGCGACCCTTCCGGTGCCATATCGAAACCCACGAAAGGAGACCTATGAAGACTCCCTGCGTCGTGCTGTTCTGTGCAGTAGCGTTACTGCGTTCCCTGTCGCCCACACCTTGCCTCGCAGCCGCCCTGCCTCAGTTCGAGTCGCCGGTCACGGAAGCCGACGGGAATCAGTTGACCCCCGTGCTTTCAGGGCGCTGGATTGCCTGGAACGCGTTCGACGAGGGTGGCTCCTACGACATCCGGGCAATGGACCTGAGCACCGGGCAGGAATTCCTCGTCGCCGGCGGGCCAGGCTATCAGTGGCAGCAGGCCATCGACGGCGATTGGATCGTGTGGGCCACCTACCAGGGCCCTGTATGCGCACTCAATCTCGCCGACTCCGTATCGCCCTCCGGCCCTACCGCCCCCATCGTCATTGACGATGCGGGAGCTGACCCCTCGATCTCGGGCGACATCATAGCTTGGGCGCACCTCCGGGGCGGGGACTTCTGGGACATCTACGCCTACAGCCTGTCGACTGGCGAGACCCTCCCGGTGTGCGTGGGTCAGCCCTACGACCGCGGCTACCCCAAGGTTGGAGGCGATACCATCGCCTGGCTGGATCACCGCCGTGACTACGGTGATTATCCCCAGGAAGGTGACATCTACGCTTATGACGTTGCCAGGGCCGAGGAGATTCCGGTCTGCATTCTTGGTGACAGCGGGAGACCGAGCAGAGAGATCGCGGTCGAAGTGGACTTGGTGGTCTGGGCCGATTTCCGCTCTGACGGCAGCATCTACGCATACGACCTTTCCGCCGGGATGGAGATTCCAATCCTTCCCGATGCCGGCCCCGTGGTCGGCCTCGATATCTCCGACGGCCTTATCGTCTGGCGCGCTGGCGTTCTCACCGGCGAGGAAACCCTTGTCGCTCTCGATTACACCGAACTCATCAGCCCCACCGGCGCCACCATGGCTCGTTCTGCGCCCGTCCCTATCACCATCGCCCTCGGTGCCGTCCGCCCCGGCAACCCCTCCGTCGATTCTGGGCGCGTCGCTTGGGATGACGCTCGTAACGAATCCACCTCCGGCCGCGATATCTACATCCTCGTGCATTTCTCCGACGTGAAAGTCCGCGACTGGGCATTTTGGGCCACCGAGCAGTGCGCCCGCGCCGGCATCGTCGCCGGCTACCCCGATGGCTCCTACCAGCCCACCGGGCAGGTCTTCCGCGACCAGATGGCCGTCTACATCTCCCGCGCTCTGGCCGGCGGCGACAGCAGCGTCCCTGCTTTCACCGCCACCCCAACCTTCCCCGACGTCCCGACCGGCAACTGGGCGCTGAAGTATGTGGAGTACGCGGTAGACCAGGCCGTGGTCACCGGCTACGACGATGGGAACTACCACCCCGAGTATGAGGTGAACCGCGCGCAGATGGCCGTCTATGTCGCCCGCGCGATGGTCGCTCCAACAGGCGAGGTCGCTCTTGTGGACTACATCCCCTCCGACCCGCGTAACTTCCCCGACGTTGCCTCTGACTTCTGGGCCTACAAGCACGTCGAGTACTGCGTCGAGCACGGTGTCGTGAACGGTTACGACGATGGCCTCTACCACCCCGAGATCATCGTCACCCGCGATCAAATGGCGGTGTACATCGCGAGAGCGTTCAACCTGTAGGGCGGGGATTCCCATCCCCGCCGGCCGTTCTCTGGGGCAGGAGCGTGTCTCCTGCCCCTCTCTCTTCTCCTCTCCCGCGTGAAGGCGTCCATGCCATCGCTTCCCTACCAACCATCCTCCCGATGTGCACACCTCGCCACACTCTACGGACGTTCGCGCAATGAAGTAACATTGCGCGAACGCCTTTCTTCCAGGCATTCCCTGGTCTTCTGATGAATGTCGCCCATTACTTCGTTGGGCGACATTCATTAGCAGCAGGGACCCTTTGGCGACAAGGGAACGAATGTCCGCGTGGAACTCGGCCCCACCGGAGGTAGCGGGACATGACCCCCCAGACGGCGGAAGTCGGCGGGCAGCCGTGGGTCTTTCTGGTCTACGCCGCGCTTGCGGTGGCAGCGGTGGCAGGGACCATCATCGCTTCCCACCTGCTCGGCCAGCGGCACCACGCGCCCGGAAAGGACGTACCGTATGAATCGGGGATGAACCCGACCGGCACCGCCCGGCTCCGCTACGGCATCCACTTCTACCCGGTCGGCATCTTCTTCATCCTGTTCGATGTGGAGGCGATCTTCCTCTACGCCTGGGCGGTGGCGTTCCGGGAACTCCGTTGGGTCGGCTATACCGAGGCGGCGCTGTTCACCGTCGTCCTCTTCCTCGGCCTCGTCTACGTCTGGCGGGAGGGAGGGCTTGATTGGAGCCCCAGCCGACGACGTGCAACGCTGCCTGACTGCCGCGGAACGGGGCAGGAGCCCTTCGACTCCGCTCAGGGTAGACAAGCTCCTGCCGAACAGGGAGGGCGCCGGCCGTGAAATCGGGTCGCGACAAGAATATCGCTCCCACGGGTGGGGCGTTGCTGGCGCGGCTGGACGAGCTCGCTGCCTGGGCGCGGAAGAACTCCCTCTGGCCGTTCGGCTTCGGCACCTCCTGCTGCTACGTGGAGATGATGGCTTCCATCACCAGCAGACACGACATCGCCCGCTTCGGCGCCGAGGTGATCCGCAACACCCCGCGTGAGGCGGACGTGATGGTGATCGCGGGAACGGTGTTTGCCAAAATAGCGCCGGTGATAAAGCGGCTGTACGACCAGATGATGGAGCCCAAGTGGGTCATCTCGATGGGCTCGTGTGCCAACTCGGGCGGCATGTACGACATCTACAGCGTGGTGCAGGGAGTGGACCGCTTCCTCCCGGTGGACGTCTACATACCGGGCTGCCCACCCCGGCCGGAGGCCTTTATCGAGGGTCTGCTGTTGCTGCGCGAGCTGGCGGGGAAGGAGCGCAGGCCGCTGAGCTGGGTGGTCGGTTCGCAGGGCGTGGTTCGGCCCGAGATGCCGTCACCTCGCGACCTCAAGCGGGCGGAGCGCATGGGCGTGCGGGAACTGCGGCCGATGGACGAGGTGTAACGGTGACCGTCGGGGCCACGACGATGACGGTGATCGAGGAACTCCAGGCCCGCTTCGCGGCTGAGGCAATCAGACCGCAGCGCACCTGCGATGAGGTCCCCACGGTATGGGTGCAGCCAGACCGCGCGAAGTCGGTGCTGGCCTACCTCAAGCACGAGGCGCCGCAGCCCTATCGAGCGCTCTACGATCTGACCGCGATTGATGAGAGAGCGCGAAGGGCAGTCCCCTCGGATCAGCCGGCCTGCGACTTCACGGTGGTCTACCATCTGCTGTCGTATGACCGCAATGCAGACGTGCGGGTGAAGGTGCCGCTGGTTGGCGACAAACCGAAGCTGGCAACAGTCACCGACCTCTGGCCGTCCGCCAACTGGTATGAGCGGGAAGCGTGGGATATGTTCGGCCTCGGCTTCGAGGGCCATCCCTTCCTGGAACGGATACTGATGCCGCGCTGGTGGCAGGGCCATCCGCTGCGCAAGGAGCATCCGGCGCGGGCGACGGAGATGGAGCCCTATCAGCTACCCGAGGCGCGGGTCGAGGCAGAGGAGGCCGAGCTGGAGTTCCACCCGCGAGACTACGGCCTGGCCGAGGTCGGCGACCACTCCGACTACATGTTCCTCAACCTCGGACCCCACCACCCGGGGACGCACGGGCTGCTCCGCATCGTGCTCCGGCTGGCGGGGGAGGAGATCCTGGATGCGGTGCCGGACATCGGCTTCCACCACCGGGGGGTGGAGAAGATGGCCGAGCGCCAGACCTACCACAGCTTCATCCCATACACCGATCGAGTAGACTACATGGCCGGGGTGCAGAACAACCTGCCCTATGTGCTCGCGGTTGAGAAGCTGGCTGGGATCGAGGCGCCGCCGCGCGCTCAGGTGATCCGGGTGATGCTGTGCGAACTCTTCCGCATCATCAACCACCTGGTGTTTCTGGGAACGCTGGGCTCGGACCTCGGGTCAATGTCGCCGGTGTTCTTCACCTTCACCGACCGCGAGCGCGCCTTCGACATCATCGAGGCGATCTGCGGGGCGCGCATGCATCCCGGGTGGTTCCGCATCGGCGGGGTGGCGGAAGACCTGCCGAAGGGCTGGAAGCCGCTGGTGGATGAGTACGTCCGCTATCTGCGGCCCCGCATCGAGGAGTACGACAAGATGCTCGTCCGCAACGCCATCTTCCGCGGGCGGACGGTGGGCGTTGGGGCGTACAGCACGGAGCAGGCGGTCGAATGGGGGGTCACCGGGCCAAACCTGAGGGCCACGGGGATGGCGTGGGACTTTCGCAAGCAGCGGCCATACTCGTCTTACGACCAGTTCGAGTTCGAGGTGCCCACTGCCGACGGCGGCGACTGCTACGCCCGCGCGCTCGTGCGCATGGAGGAGATGCGCCAGAGCCTGCGCATCGTCGAGCAGGCGGCGGCGAACATGCCGGAGGGACACCACAAGAGCGACCATCCACTCGCCATGCCGCCTCGCAAAGAAGGGACGATGGTGGCGATCGAGACCCTCATCAACCATTTCCTCGCAGTGAGCTGGGGGCATCCGATCCCGATGGGCGAGGCCCATGTCGGCACCGAGGCGCCGAAGGGCAACAACGGGTACTACGTGGTCAGCGATGGTGACACACATCCGTATCGGCTGCGTATCCGCGCCCCATCATTCGCACACCTTCAGATGTTGCCCCTGCTCTCGCGCGGGTTCATGATCTCGGACCTGCTGGCGATCCTGGGCAGCATTGACTTCGTGTTGGGGGATGTGGACCGATGAGGAAGCGCGCCGGATGCTGACCGCCGACGAGAGAGCTGAGGTCGAGCGTGAGGTCGAGATCAGCCTCGACCGCAGAGGCGCGTGCATCTCGGCACTTCGCATCGTGCAGTCGCACCGGGGCTACATATCCGATGAGACCTTGCGAGAGGTCGCCGGCTTCCTGGGGATGACCTCCGATGAGCTGGAGGGGGTGGCGACGTTCTACAACCTTATCTTCCGGCGACCGGTGGGCAAGAAGGTGCTGAAGGTGTGCGATGGGGTGGTGTGCTGGATGCTCGGGTCGGAGTCACTGCTCCATCATCTGGAGCACCGGCTCGGCATCGAGGCCGGCGAGACAACGCCGGACGGCCGGTTCACACTGCTTCCCATCTGCTGTCTGGGAGACTGCGATCACGCGCCGGTGATGATGGTGAACGATGATCTGGTCCGCAACGTCACGCCCGAGGTGCTCAATCGCATCCTCGCAGGAGGATCCGTCCAGAGCACGGCCGTCCCTAGACCCGAAACCCGAGACCCTAGACCCTAGACATCATGGAACCCGTCCTCACGCGCAACATCAGGCCAGGCAGGTCGTGCCCCACTCTCCCGGAGTATGAATCCGCGGGCGGCTACTCGGCCTTGCGGCAGGCGCTCCTGCGCCACACCCCGGAGGAGGTGACCAACATCGTCTCCGATGCGGACCTCCGGGGGCGGGGCGGCGCGGGCTACTCCGCTGGCAAGAAGTGGGCCGCTATGCCTCCGCTAAGCGAGTCGGCGCGCCCGCGAATCATCATCGCCAACTGCGATGAGATGGAGCCCGGCACGTTCAAAGACCGGCTGCTGGTCGAGGGCGACCCGCACCAGTTGATCGAGGGGATGCTGATCGCGGCCTATGCCTGCCAGTGCGGCCTCGGTTACATGTTCGTCCGCGCCGAATACGCGGGACCGGCGGAAGCGCTGAGGCGGGCGATGGCCGAGGCGAGGGAGGCCGGTTACATCGGTCGGGACATCCTGGGCAGCGGATGGAGCTTCGAGCTGCACCTGCACCTCAGCGCCGGCCGCTACATGTGCGGCGAGGGGATGGGGCTGTCCGACGCGATGGAGGGCAAGAAGGCCTACCCGCGCACCAAACCTCCCTACGAGGTGGTCGTGGGAGCCTGGGGAAAGCCGACGGTCATCAACAACGTGGAGACCCTCTGCTGTGTACCCCACATTGTCGCCAGGGGAGCGGACTGGTTCAGGGGCCTGGGCATGGCGAAGGATGCCGGGACGAAGATCTACGGCGTGAGCGGCCGGGTGAAGCGCCCGGGGTGCTACGAGCTGCCCATGGGCACGACCATGCGGGAGTTAGTGGAGGAGCATGCCGGGGGGATGCTCGATGGCTATCGCTTCAGGGCGGCGCTCCCCGGCGGCGCCTCGACCATGTTCCTCGACGAATCGGAGCTGGACATCCCGCTGGAGTTCGAGTCGCTGAAGGACATTCACTGCTACTTCGGCACAGGCACGGCCATCGTGCTGGACGATCGCACATGCGTGGTCGGCATGGTCCGGAACCTAGAGCAGTTCTTCGCTCGCGAGTCCTGCGGGTGGTGCACGCCGTGCCGCGAGGGCCTGCCCTGGATCGAGGACGTGCTGGGCGACCTCGAGGAAGGCCGGGGCCGCCCCGAGGATCTGGATTGGCTGCTTGAGCAGGCCGACTCGATCGGCCCCAACGCCTTCTGCGCGCTGGCGCTGGGGGCGGTTCAGCCCGTGCAGAGCAGTGTCCGCAAGCTGCGCGCGGAGTACGAAGAGCACGTGCGCCGGCCGGGCTGCCCATTCGCGGGAGGAGCGTGACCGTGCCCACGATCCGAGTGGACGGAACCGCCTATGACGTGCCTGAGGGCAAGGACCTGCTCTCCGCTCTCATAGGCCTGGGCATAGACGTGCCTTACTTCTGCTGGCATCCGGCACTCGGTTCGGTCGGGGCTTGTCGCCAGTGCGCGGTGAAGGTCTACCGCGACGACTCCGACCGGCACGGCCGGATCGAGATGGCTTGCATGACACCGGTGCGTGATGGCATGAGGGTCTCGGTGAGCGACCCGGAGGCGGCCGCCTTTCGGCGTCGGGTGATCGAATGGCTGATGATCAACCATCCGCATGATTGCCCGGTATGCGACGAGGGGGGCGAGTGCCATCTCCAGGACATGACCGTGATGGTCGGGCATGTCTACCGGCGTTTCCGCGGGCGCAAGCGCAGCTATCGGAATCAGGATCTGGGCCCGTTCATCAACCACGAGATGAACAGGTGCATCCAGTGCTTCCGCTGCCTGCGCTTCTACCGGGACTATGCGGGCGGCCGCGACTTCGACGTCATGGCCTCCAAAAACCACACCTACTTCGGCCGGTTCGAGCATGGGAAGCTGGAGTCCGAGTTCTCCGGCAATCTGATCGAGGTCTGCCCTACCGGGGTGTTCACCGACAAGACGCTGAAGGCTCACTACACCCGCAAGTGGGATCTGGAGACCGCGCCTTCGGTATGCGTCCACTGCAGTCTGGGCTGTAACATCATCCCCGGCGCCCGCTATCAGTTGCTGCGTCGCATTCTGAACCGGTTCCATCCGGAGATCAACCGTTACTTCATCTGTGATCGAGGCCGGTTCGGCTATGAGTTCGTCAACCATCCCGCGCGCCTGCGGCAGCCGTCTCTCCGGGCCCATAGCAGCACGCCTCTACATTGGGACGAAGCACTGACGGAGTTCGCAGAGCGCATGCGCGGCTGTCGCCGCGTGATAGGAATCGGCTCTCCCCGCGCCAGTCTGGAGGGCAACTTCGCGCTCTGGGCGCTGGTCGGTGACGACGCTTTCTTCTCCGGTATGGCGGGAGAAGAGCATCGCGGTATGGCGAGGGCCGCGCGGGTGCTGCGAGAGGGGCCGGCCCGGTCAGCTCGACTGGCCGAGCTGGAGGAAGCCGACGCCGTCCTGATACTCGGCGCCGACCCCACCAACGAGGCCCCCATGGCGGACTATGCAGTGCGGCAGGGCATGTTCCGGGCCGCGCTCGGCATCTCCCGCCGCCTGGGCGTACCCGACTGGAACGACTACCCGGTGCGCGAGGCGGTGCAGAACGAGCGGGGCCTTCTGTTCATAGCCTCTCCGGCGGCAGGGAAGCTCGACTCACTGGCAACCGAAGTGGTCAGGTGCGGCCCATCGGAGGTCATCGCGCTCGGTTGGGAGGTAGCGGCGGCGCTGCGTTCCGGCGCCACCGACCGGCAGGCTCCGGCGGGACGAATCGCCGCCGGGATGGCGGCAGCACGCAGGCCGGCCGTGATAGCGAGCGCTGTTCACGGCACCGCGGTCGTGAACGCCGCCGCGGCGGTGGCGAACGCTCTCTGCGCCGGACGCGAGCAGCCCTGTCTCATCTTTCTGCTCGCCCGGGAGTGCAACTCGATGGGCGCGGCGCTGATGGGCGGAGGCAGCCTCGACGGCGCTCTTGGCGAGATCGAGGCGGGAAACGCCGACGGGCTGGTGGTGCTGGAGAACGATCTCTTCCGCCGCGCCCCCGCCGGCCGGGTGGAGGAGGCGCTATCAAGACTGCGCTTTACTGCCGTCGTAGACCATTTCCGGACACCCACCGCAGAAAGGGCCGATCTGCTGCTTCCGGCGGCAACGTTTGCCGAATCCACGGGCACGCTGGTGAACAACGAAGGGCGCGCGCAGCGATTCTACCAGGTCTTCATCGGCGCCGGGCAGGAGCGCGCCGGATGGCAGACATTGAGCGAACTCCGCCACCGGATGGGCGGCGGCGAGCCGTTCGAGAGCAGCGCGCAGGTGCTGGCAGCGATAGGCGAGGCGATCCCGGCCCTCGCGGGAGCGGTGGAGGCGTCGCCGAGCGTGTCCTGGCGAAGCCGCGTCGGACAGAAGGTGGCGCGTGGATCGCATCGCTACTCCGGCCGGACGGTCGAGACCGCGGACCGGTCGGTCTTCGAGCCTCAACCCCGCGAAGACACAGACTCGCCGTTCTCCTTCAGCATGGAAGGCGCTCAGCACCACACACCCGCGGCCCTCACTGCGCGATGCTGGCGGCCCGGGTGGAACTCCGTGCAGGCTTGCTTCAGCAGTAACGAGCGCGAGCATGAGGCCCCGGAGGAAGTCCTCGGCAAGCGATTGCTCGAGCCTGGCGCTCAGCCTGTCGGCAAAGAGCTTGCTCCTGCCCGTCGGCCGCTCCCGGAGGCGCTCGCCCCCGGCGAGCTCTGGCTCACTCCGAGACCGGCGATCTTCGGGTCGGAAGAGCTGTCCCGGATGGCGCCGGCCATCACCTCCGTCATGCCGAAGGCGGCGGTGATCCTGCATCCGGACGAGGCCTCCCGCCGGTCGCTGTCCGAAGGCGTGACGGCGCGCATCGAGGCTGGCGGCGAATGCTATCTGCTGCCGGTGAAGCTGGACGATGGCGTAGCTCAAGGCGTGGCAATTGTGCCCTCGGGCTACCCCGAGACCGCGGGCCTTACCGCCCCGTGCCGGGCACGGCTGGAGAAGGCGCCATGAGCTGGCTGGTACCGGCGCTGGAGGCCGCGATCATCCTTGTGGTGCTGCTGGTCTCGCCCATCGGCCTGATCTGGTTCGAGCGCCGGTTGCTGGCCGCGTTCCAGGATCGCCGGGGCCCGAACCGCGTCGGTCCGCTGGGTCTGCTTCAGCCGGTAGCAGACGGCCTCAAGCTGATGCTGAAGGAAGACTGGATTCCCCCGTTCGCCGACCGACCCGTCTTCATCATTGCGCCTGGGATCGTGGTAATCACGGTGCTGCTCGTCTTCGGGGTGATGCCCTTTGCCCCCAACGTCCACGTCACCGATCTCAACGTTGGCCTGCTCTTCTTCTTGGGGATGACGTCGCTGGGCGTATACAGCATCGTCCTAGGCGGCTGGGCGTCGAACAGCAAGTACTCGCTGGTCGGCGCGCTGCGGGCAGCAGCCCAGATGATCAGCTACGAGGTGCCCATGGGGGTCTCGCTGGTGGGGGTGGTGATGCTGGCGGGGTCGTTCCGGCTCGGCGACATCGTCGAGGCGCAGCGCTCGGTCTGGTTCTGCGTCTTGCAGCCGGTGGGGCTGGCCATCTTCTTCATCGCCACGGTGGCGGAGTCGCGGCGGATCCCCTTCGACCTGCCCGAGGCCGACAGCGAACTGGTGCAGGGCTACCACACCGAGTACTCGAGCATGAAGTTCGCGCTCTTCCTGGTGGGCGAGTACCTCGATATCGTACTCGTGGGAGCAGTGACCACGGCGCTCTTCCTCGGCGGCTGGCATGCCCCGTGGTTCATCCCGGGTGCCGCCGGGAGACTGCCCCCGCTGTTCTGGTTCGCTGTGAAGACCGGGGTGGTGATCGTGCTCTTCATCTGGATCCGCAGCGTGCTGCCGCGCTTCCGCTTCGACCAGTTGATGGATGTCGGGTGGAAGGTATTGCTGCCGCTGTCGTTGCTCAACCTGCTGGTTACCGGGTTCATCGCGTTGGCACTGTGATCGAGGACAAGCCGGGATGTGGTCTACCCTGAGGACACTGTGGCTGGTTCTGCTGCACCTGCGCCGGAAGCGGGTGACGGTGCAGTACCCGGAGCAGCGGCACTATATACCGCCCCGATGGCGGGGCCGGATCGTCCTGTCGCGGGACCCCGACGGGGGCGAGCGATGCGTCGCCTGCTATCTCTGCGCGGCCGCCTGTCCGGTGGACTGCATCGCCCTCCAGGCAACCGAGGACGAGCACGGCCGGCGCTACCCGGAATGGTTCCGCATCAACTTCTCGCGCTGCATCTTCTGCGGCTTCTGCGAGGAGGCGTGCCCGACCTATGCCATCCAGCTCACCCCTGACTTCGAGATGGGGGAGTATGACCGCAGCAAACTGGTCTACGAGAAGGAGGATCTACTGATCGGCGGCGTCGGCAAGTATCCGGGCTACAACTTCTACCGGCACGCGGGGCTGGCCATTGCCGGCAAGGAGAAGGGAGAGGCGGCGGACGAGCAGCCGCCAGTGGATCTGAAGGAACTACTGCCATGACCGCTGTCTGCTACGCCGGATGCGCTGTCGCCCTCGTCTGCGCGCTGCTGGTGGTTACCGCGAGGAATGCGATGCACGCGCTGCTCTACCTCATCCTCATGCTGCTCGCCCTCGCGCTGGTGTTCTTCACGCTTGGGGCGCCGTTCGCGGCTGTCCTTCAGGTGGTGATCTACGCCGGCGCGATCATGGTGCTGTTCGTGTTTGTGGTGATGATGCTCAATGTTGCCGAGCCGGGTCAACGGCGCGAGCGTCTCTGGCTGACGAGCGCGGTGGGGATCATACCACTGGGGCTGGCCGCGACGCTGCTGGCGCTCACCATATTCGCTCTTTCGAGTCTCTGGTCTGAGGGTCTGGCGATGAGCGTCGTAGGGCCGAAGGAGGTTGGCGTCTCGCTCTACCGCGACTACGTGCTGGGGATAGAGATCGCCTCCCTGCTGCTGCTGGCTGGGCTGATAGCGGCCTTCCACCTGGCACCGGTGCCGCGGTCGGAGGTAGAACCTGCCGAGGAGAGCGACCATGAGTGAGATCGCGGGCGTCTCCGCGGGGGGGGTGCTGTCGGTGGCGGCAGCGCTGTTCATCATCGGGATGGTCGGGATCATGGTGCGGCGCGATCTGCTGTACGTGCTTATGTCGCTGGAGATCATGATCAACGCCGCCGCCCTCGCGTTCGTCGTCGCGGCGGCACGCTGGCGGCAGCCGGACGGGCAGGTGATGGTGATCTTTATCCTGGTCGCCGCGGCGGCGGAGGTGGGGGTGGGGCTGTCGCTGGTGCTCCGCCTCTACCACCGGTTCGCCACCGTGGACGGCGACCGGATCAGCTCGCTGAAGGGATAGAGAGTGCTGGAACTCCTGTGGCTCGCCCCCGCCCTGCCCCTGCTGGGCGCGCTCATCCTCGCGCTCTGCGGCGGGCTGCTGCCGCGCCGCTGGATCGCGACCATCGGCTGCGCCTCAGTGGGGATGTCGTGGGCGGTCAGCGTGGGGATGGGGTTCGCGTATCTGGGCGGGCCGCATCGAGCGTTTCGCCAGAGCATGTATGAGTGGATCAGCGCAGGCGGTCTCCAGGTATCAGTGGGCCTCTACCTGGACCCGCTCTCCCTCGTCATGCTCGAGGTCGTCACCTTCGTCGGGTTCCTCATCCACCTCTACGCAGTGGAGTTCAT
>Ga0315275_10000171_pt1 | contig 52057 bp, 32 predicted proteins | sample YL17G03_0_MG_FD_205557 | JGI IMG/M metagenome (GOLD analysis project Ga0315275, IMG submission 205557) | Sediment microbial communities from Yellowstone Lake, YNP, Wyoming, USA - YL17G03_0 | ecosystem: Environmental > Aquatic > Freshwater > Lake > Sediment | place: USA: Wyoming | collected... | reverse complement strand
ACCCGTAACGCGCGCCACGGTTACCTTTTTACGTCAAAAGGGATCGTAAGGATAAGGAATGAACAGTATAAGGAGGATTTTACGCCGCTCGACAAGAAATGCAGTTGCTACACATGCAAAAATTACACAAAAGCCTATCTCCGCCATCTGTTTACTTCCAACGAAATCCTGAGTCTCCGCCTGAATACTCTCCATAATGTGGCGTTTTATCTTGATCTGATGAAGAAAATCCGAGAGGCGATTGAGGAGGATAAGTTTGCGGAGTTTAAGGGAGGTTTTTTGAAAAAATATGTATCGTAACCTTCTTAAATTTTAAATAACAAATTTTAAATAACAAATTACAATTTAATATACGGTCAGATCAGCCAAAATGAAAATTTGTCATTTGTAATTTAAAATTTAAAATTAAAATGAACCTCCCCCCACAATCCAACCTCACTGACGTTAAATACAATGAAATCTTAAAAATGATCAGGGATTTGAACGTAAACCTGAATGACATCGATGAAAAATTCATTCATGGCGGAGGGAAAGGCGGGCAGAAGATCAACAAAACCGCGAGCGCAGTGCAACTTATCTACAGGCCAAAAGGAACTGTCGTGAAATATCAGCATCACCGTGAACGCTCGATGAACAGAATTCTTGGCTTAAGGGAACTTTTGTATAAACTTAATCCTAAGTCTAAAAAACAAAAGGAAATCGAAAAAATCCGCAAACAGAAAAAAAGGCGCAAAAGAAGAACTGTTATTCAACAGGAACAACAGTAATAAAAAAAGCTTTGACAAGGGTAAATTCATCTGTTAAATTCCTTGCGTTCTTTTTAATGTTACTTCGTTACCTCGTTATTTCGTTTTTATGATAATCGTTGCCCCCATCTTTTTTAATGTTTCGCTCACACATCACCGTTTGATTTTTATGGCAGATCCTGAAAAATCCGACACTCTTGTTGCCTCTCAGGATGCTGACACAAATACGCCAGATGAATTTGACCGTCACACTGCCGAATTGGCGTATAATGCGCTGGAAGAATTTTTGGCAGGCAATGCTGAAATATCAGAATTTTTTGCATCTGAAGATAAAATGGCGTCTGAAAATTCCATGCGTGAAAGAGCTTATAACGATATATATGAAAGGCTTAATGAATATTTAAGGGAAAAAAAAGAAGCTGGCATAAAGGTTTCAAAGGAGTGGTCTATGGATATCGCTAGTTTGATGGCTGAAACAATATGTAAAGTCATCTATCTTGACTTGATGAAAGACGTGGATCCGTTGACTGGTCGTCCTAACAGGCGGGCTTTTGTGAGACGTTTAAAAGAAGAGATTCAAAGAAGCACCAGAAGCGGACCCCTTTCAGTGCTAATCTTTGATCTTGATAAATTTAAATGGGTCAATGATACGCATGGGCATCTTGCGGGTGATAGCGTGCTTTGTGAAGTAGCTGAGGAGGTAAAAAAATTACTTAGAGCCTCGGACTTTATGTCCAGAAATGGAGGAGATGAGTTTTATTTCCTTTTGCCAAATACAGATGCCGAAGGCGCTTGTGTTGTTGCTCACAGAATAGCTTCGGTTATAAAAGGAAAGATCTTTATTGTGGGACTTAATGGAAATTCAAAGGAAATACAACTGACTGCGAGTATTGGAATCAGTGAATTTGAAGGGGTGTATGATGATCCGGATGGCAGTAAGATGATTAACCGCGCCGACGAATGCCTTTATATTATGAAAGGTGAAAAACCCGACAAAAATGGGGTTATGAAAGAACGCCGTGGGAATATCGCGTGCAATGGGCGTGTTCTTACGAATAATGAAATAAACAGAATATTAGAAGATAACCCGGGACTGCGCCTCCCCGTGGATTCAGTTATAAGCAATCGCGAAAGGATTTCTACTGGTTTGCTGGAGCCTGAGGATTAGATCCGTTTATTAGGTTTTTAAGGCTATCCGGGGTTACCATTTTTTCTATATCCTTTATCTGGCCTTTAGCCTGGTTTAATACACTGACAGTATCATAAAATTCTTTATATTGAGTGGAGATCTTATTAAAATCCACCTTTTCCTTAAGGTACCCGAATAAATAAAATCCTCCGATTATCGGAAGCACAATAAATACCAGAAAAAATATAAAACTTATAACACCTCTGAAAACTGCAACTCGGGCTACACGTTTTTGATAAACCAGAATTTTATCGATTTTTCCTTCAAGCTCTGAGAGACTGGGTTGCTTTACTCCTTTGCCTGTATTCAATGTGATTTCATCCATAAATTTATTTTAAGTGCTTAGTGCGGAGTGCTGTATTACTACTAAGCACTAAAGCACTGCGCACTAAGCACTATTTTTTAATGTTGATGATCTGAATATTCGCCTCCTTAATATCTTTTTCTGCTATTTCGGAAGGAGCGCCTAATGTAAGATCTTTCGCTTTCTGGTCCTTCGGGAACGCGATTACTTCGCGGATATTCGGTTCGCCCGCGAATATCATCACAAGACGGTCCAGTCCCCACGCGATTCCTCCGTGTGGTGGCGCGCCATAGCTAAAAGCCTCCAGCATATGACCAAACCTCCTTTCCGCGTCAGCCGGACTTATACGTAAGATATCAAAAATCTTTTGCTGGAGTTTCTGTTCATGTATCCTCATGCTTCCGCCGCCGATCTCGCTTCCGTTCAACACTATGTCATAAGCTACAGCGCGGGCTTTTACGGGTTCTGAGTCCATAAGGTCCATATCTTCATTCATTGGGCGTGTGAAAGGGTGGTGCATGGCAGCGAGCTGGCCGGTTTCTTTTTCTCCGCCAGAGGCGGATCCGCCCGTGGAGGAGAATTCGAACATCGGGAATTCGTTTACCCAAAGATAAGCGAACACATTCGGGTCCATCAGATTTAATTTTCTTCCGCATTCAAGGCGAATCTGTCCGAGAACTTCGCATGCTGTATTGAATTTATCAGCCGCGAAAAATACAATGTCTCCGGTTTTCGCGCCCAGCGTTTCGGATATTTTGTTTATCACCTCTTCGCTTAAAAATTTGATGATAGGGGATTTTATCCCTTCCTCTCTGTAAACAAAATACGCCAAACCTTTTGCACCGTATACTTTTGCCAGTTCCTCAAGCTTATCCAGTTCGCTCCTCGGCCAGTCAGCGACACCTTCGACTTTCAGCGCCTTAACAACGCCGCCGCTTTCAACGGTTCCTGAGAACACCTTGAAATCGCAGTGCGCCACGATATCGGAAATATCTATTAACTCCATCTTAAAACGGATATCAGGTTTATCTGAGCCGTATCTGGACATCGCCTCGTGCCAAGTGATGACAGGGAACGGTTTTTTCAGGATTTTTTTCTTCGGCGCGAATTTTTTGGTAAGTTCGATTAAAAGTTGTTCGTTTACCGCCATAACATCTTTTTCTTCCGCGAACGACATCTCCACATCCAGCTGTGTAAATTCAGGTTGCCTGTCACCTCTCTGGTCCTCGTCGCGGAAACACCGCGCTATCTGGAAATACTTGTCCATACCCGCGATCATCAGAAGTTGTTTCAACTGTTGGGGGCTTTGCGGAAGTACAAAAAATTTACCTGGATAAAGGCGTGACGGAACTAGATACTCACGACTTCCTTCGGGAGTGCCTTTGATAAGAATCGGCGTTTCGATTTCCAGAAACCCCTGCTTATCCATATAATCGCGCATCGCTTTTATCATTTTATGGCGCAGGACAAGATTGTTTCTGAGCCTCTCGTGGCGCAGGTCCAGATATCTGTATTTCAGCCGAAGCTCCTCGTTAACAGCTTTATCCTGGTCTATCTCGAAAGGCGGAGTTTTTGAGTCATTCAGAATTTTGACTTCATCTATATAAACCTCGATTTCGCCTGTATCCATATTTTTGTTATCCTGCCCTTCAATGCGTTTACGGACATTCCCTTTCACAGTTAAAACAAATTCCGGGCGAACCGTATTCGCTGTTTCCCAGCTTTCCTTGCTTACATTAGGATCAAAAACAATCTGTGTTAGACCGTATCTGTCGCGCAAATCGATAAAAATAATCCCGCCATGGTCGCGCCTTCTGTGGACCCATCCGCTTAATACAACTGTTTTTCCTTTATCAGTCAGCCTGAGCTCGCCACATGTGTGTGTTCTTAACATAATTTATTTTGAGTAAATTTCTGAATTATTTTAAGCTAATATTTATATTATGACAACGTTTATCGTCTTGCGTCTGCGAAAAGCGTACCGTCCGGCGTCTGACGTATAACGGAAATACAAAACGCAAGACGCAGGACGCAGCCCGTTACGCACATCGCGAACGCAAGACGCATGACGCAAAAAAGTACGCGCTTCGCAGACGTTGGGCGAAAAACGATTAGTAAACAGGTACTCCCAAAATCGCCTCAAGCTGTGATGCGGTAACAGGCCCTTTGCGTATTATTTTAACATGGTCGTTTTTAACCTCAATCACAGTTGAAGCGAGATTGTGATTAGTAGTTTTCCCCTGAAAAACCATATCGGGTTTGTACTTACTTTTTTTAAAAGCTTTGATGACTTCCTCATGAGAAAAGCAGAGGCCTTTACCGGACGGGTTCGCACTCGTTGTTATTAACGGACCTTTGAATGCGGAAAGTAAATCCTGCGTCAAATTATGCATTGGCACCCTTAACCCGACATTCGGCGTTTCAGGGAAATAGTAATCAGGGATTTCAGGGCCTTTTGGCAAAATCAGAGTAACAGCGCCTGGGAATAATTTTGATACCACATAAGAGCTGAAATCATCCAGAATCGCATATTTTTTAATTTTAAGCAACTGCACAACAGGTATCATTATGCTCATGGGTTTTTTGAAATCGCGGCCTTTTATATCCTGAACTTTGTGAAATGCTTTTGGATTATATGCATCAGCAGCCAGCCCAAAGCACGTATCGGCAGGGTGCGCGATTACACCACCCTTTTTCAGGATAGAAACGGCTTCTTTAAGTGTGTCGGGGTTGAAGGGAACGACTTTTATCATAACGAAATAACGAAGTTACGAAATAACGATATAACAAAATACCGAAATTCGCCAGCCTGCCTGCAGCGTTCTGGCGGGAAACTCGAAAATCGAAATTCTAATATTCTGAAAGCGCGGAAACGTTTCCGCACCTACGGGATATAAAATAATTTGATTCTCGCCAAAAATCCGTTTAAACTTATGCAGAAATATGAAACATCCAAACATCCAATTCGGTTACTCCGCGAAACTGTGACAAGGCAGGCATTACCTGCTTTTTTTATAATCACCGTTGCTGGCTCCGCGGCTCCAGTCCGGAGCCGAGATACTGGCTTCTGTGTCTCTCCAGACAGAGCCTGGAGCCAGCAACAGCACAACAGCTAAACGCTTAAAATATGAAAATCTCATCCAAAATCAAAAAAATACTATTACTCGGCTCTGGCGCCCTGAAAATCGGCGAGGCAGGGGAGTTTGATTACTCCGGTTCACAGGCCATCAAGGCATTTAAGGAAGAAGGGATTAAAGTCATCCTGATAAATCCGAATATCGCCACAAATCAGACCAGCAAAGGACTTGCTGATAAGATTTATTTTTTACCGGTCACCCCGTATTTCGTTGAACAGGTCATCAAAAAAGAAAAACCCGATTCTATCTCTCTTAGTTTCGGCGGACAGACAGCGCTGAATTGCGGTCTTGAGCTGGAGAAAAAAGGAATTCTGAAAAAATATAATCTAAAAGTCCTCGGTACACCAGTTGAGTCAGTCCGATTAACAGAGGATCGGGAACTTTTCAAAAACGCGCTTGAAAAAATCGGCGTTGTTTCGCCTCGTAGTCTGGCGTGTGAGAATTTTGAAGACGCAAAAAAAGCAGCCGACAAAATCGGTTTCCCGGTAATGATCCGCGCGGCTTTCGCGCTTGGCGGGCTGGGCTCGGGCGTAGCAAGGAATCACGAAGAGCTGAACCCTGTTCTTAAAAAAGCCTTTTCCGCATCACCGCAAGTACTGATTGAAGAGTATCTGAAGGGCTGGAAAGAAATCGAATACGAAGTTGTGCGCGACGTCAAAGATAACTGCATCACGGTATGCAACATGGAGAACTTCGACCCGCTCGGAATTCACACCGGCGAATCGATTGTCATCGCGCCGAGCCAGACGCTTAATAACCACGAATACCAGAAGCTCCGCAATATCGCTATAAAAGTCATCCGCCATTTCGGAATAGTGGGGGAGTGCAACATCCAGTACGCTCTTGATCCTAATTCCGATGATTACCGTGTAATCGAAGTGAATGCCCGCCTTTCCCGTTCGTCCGCGCTGGCTTCAAAAGCAACTGGTTATCCGCTTGCGTATGTCGCCGCAAAACTGGGTCTCGGTTATGCGCTTACAGATCTCCGAAACAGCGTTACGCAAAAAACTTCCGCATGCTTTGAGCCTGCTCTGGATTATGTCGCCCTTAAAATCCCGCGATGGGATTTAAATAAATTCCGCAAAGTCAGCGAAATCATCAGTACCGAAATGAAGTCCGTCGGCGAAGTTATGGCGCTTGGTCGTAGTTTTGAGGAAGTACTCCAAAAAGGCCTTCGCATGATACAGATAGGCGCTTACGGATTGGAACCCGATATGTATGAATTCAGTAATCTAAAAGAAGCGGTTGAAACCCCGACTCCCAAACGTCCGTTCGCTCTTGCGAAGGCTATTGATGAAGGTTATTCGATTGAAAAATTATATAAACTTACAGGAATCGACCCGTGGTTTTTGAATAAAATTAAGAATATCCGCCATGTCGCGAAAAAAGTGAAAGCGGCAAAATCAGTACACGGAATAACCGAACCTCTGATGCGCGAGGCAAAGAAAACCGGTTTTTCCGACAAGCAGATAGCTCGCATGTTTAAGGATGATGAAATGAAAGTCCGCGAACGCAGGAAAAAGCTGGGCGTAATCCCTGTCGCGAAACAAATTGACACCCTCGCCGCCGAATTCCCCGCCAAAACAAATTATTTGTATCTGACCTACTGGGGCGAGAAGGATGACGTATCTTACGAAAAATCGAAAATCGAACCTCGAAAATCGAATGGAAAAATGCAAAATGCTACATTGAATACGAAATCAGAAATCAGAAATGCGAAATCTAAGAAGGCAATAGTCCTCGGTTCAGGCCCATACTGCATCGGTTCATCCGTCGAGTTCGACTGGTGCTGTGTGAACGCGGTTAAAACTCTGCATAAAGCCGGATATGAATCCATAATGATAAATTATAATCCCGAAACTGTAAGCACGGATTTTGATGAATGCGATAAGCTGTATTTCGATGAACTCAGCCACGAGCGCGTTCTTGATATCTGCGACAAGGAAAAGCCCGACGGCACAGTCGTTTCCATGGGCGGTCAGGTTCCGAATAACCTTGCACTCCGTTTGCATAAAAGCGGTGTTAAGATTATGGGAACATCTGTCGAAAGTATCGACCGTGCGGAAAGCCGTGATAAATTCTCCGCGCTTCTGGATTCCATAGGCGTAGACCAGCCTGAGTGGAAAGCATTCACAAAAATCGAAGATGCCTATAAGTTCGCGGATAAAGTCGGTTACCCCGTACTAGTACGCCCGAGTTACGTACTCTCAGGCGCGGCCATGCGCGTGGCGCACACACATGAGGAGTTACAAGACTTCCTGGGAAAAGCAGTCCGCGTAAATATCGAGGCGCCTGTTGTCATCTCCAAATTCCTTGTCGGCGCGCGTGAAATTGAAATGGATGCTGTCGCTCATAACGGAAAAACCCTTATTTACGCGATTTCCGAACACGTGGAAGATGCTGGCGTTCACTCCGGCGACGCCACAATCGTCCTTCCTCCGCAACGGACATACCTCGAGACCATCCGCAGGGTCAAAAAAATCGGAAAAGCCATCGCGAAATCTCTTAAAATCACAGGTCCTTTCAACATCCAGTTCCTCGCGAAAGATAATGAAATCAAGGTAATCGAATGCAACCTCCGCGCCAGCCGTTCATTCCCGTTTGTCAGCAAAGTCACCAAATACAATTTCATAGAAATCGCCACAAAAGCCATGCTGAATGACGTCGATAAAGACGTCCGCTACCATACCGTGGATCTGGATTACGTTGGCGTAAAATTTCCTCAGTTCTCATTTCCTCGTCTGAAAGGCGCAGATCCGGTTTTAGGAGTCGAAATGGCCTCCACCGGAGAAGTAGCATGTTTTGGCGATGACTTTGAGGAAGCTTTCCTTAAATCCTACCTTGCTGTCGGTTATAAAATCCCGAAAAAGCATATCCTCCTCTCCGTCGGCCGTATGAAAGATAAAATAAGCATGCTACCCGCAGCGAAAACACTCATTGATATGGGCTTTAACCTTTTCGCCACCGAAGGCACATCGGCGTTTCTGCATGAAAACGGAATAAAAGTCACAAAACTGCACCGCGTTTCCACGGAAAAAAGCCCGAATATTTCCGAATATTTAAAAGCCGGCAAAATCGATCTTGCCATCGTCATCCCCACAAAATACGCGCACGACGAAATCACCGCCGGCTACCAAATCCGCCGTCTTGCCGTTGACCAGCATATCCCGCTATTCACAAACGTCCAATTTGCCAAAGCGCTGATACGCTCAATTCAGAAATATAAGATGGAGGATTTGAGAATAAAGGAGTGGGGGGAGTATAAAAATTAAATTTAGTCTATTTTCTAAGGCATTTGACCATTTTGTTGACGTTAACGAAATGGTCAGGATTTTATAGTTGAATAAACTTTAAAAATATGTTATAATAATTGGATTACTTTTTAAATTCAAAGTGGTCCAAAAAATAAAAAAATTAGCAAAGGAGATTACCGCCCTAGAAGGTGAAGTTAACGAAATTGGGTATTATCCTGATTTAAAAGAGCTGATTGAAGTTATAGCCAATGAGGAAATGAACCTCGGCTTCAAGGTAAGAGTCAGCCCAAAAAAAATGGTTGGCGGTTTTCCGGATATCAAAATTGTGAGGGCAAAAGACAATTTGGTTCTAGGGCATATTGAAGTAAAAATTCCTAACGAAAACTTAGATAACAAAAAATTTGAAGATCAATTTAACCGTTATAAAGAATCTGCTTCAAATATTATTTTTACCAATTTTGGTAAGTGGGAATTATGGCAATGGGATAAAGATAGGAAGTCCAAGAAGAAAGATGAAGCTACATGGAATTTCAAAAAATCACCAGATGATTACCATGGCATAAAGAAAATATTAGAAATATTCAATACTAAAGAGCCAATTGCTGCAGAGACGCCAGAAGAATTAGCTGATTTGCTAGCTCGAAGGAATAAAAGGTTAAGAGAAGTTGTAGAAGAAGTTTATGTGAGCAATGGGTGCCCACAAAATCTTAAAGACCTTTATGAAACAATAAAAGAATTTTTAATTAAGGACATTACTGTGCACGATTACGTGAATATGTATGCTGAAACCATAACCTACTCCCTCTTTATTGCACGATTACAACATTTCAAAAAGGGCGGAAAGGATAACTTTGATATTGATACGGCCTTTAATTTTTTGCATCGAAGGTTGCCGCGTATTCCACTTCTGGATGAGCTTTATAATAAGGCAAATGACCAGTTAGTAGCTAAGATTGAAGATGAAATAGATTTGATAATACAAGATTTGAAATTGTGCGATATTAAGAAGATTTATGAGATTTTTACCAAACATGACCCTGATAAAGATCCTATAATTTATTTTTATGAGCCTTTTGTAAAATACAATGATCCGGAGACAAAGATAAAAAGAGGTGTTTTTTATACACCGAAACCAATAGCAAATTTTATTACGAGAAGTATAAATGAAATTCTAAAGGAAAAATTTGGGTTGCATGAAGGCCTTGCAAATGAAAATATTCGCCTTCTTGATCCGGCAATGGGTACAGGAACTTTCCTTGTTGCATCAATTGAGCGGATTTATGAAGAGCTTAAGGAAAAGTATAAAAATCAGGGCGCCACCTTTTTAAGACAAAAATGGGAAAAGGTCGTTCAAAATCATATTTTAGAAAGATTTTATGGTTTTGAGATATTGCTGGCTCCTTATGCTATTGCACATTTGAAACTAAGCCTTTACTTAGAAGAAAATGGCTATGAGTTTGAAAAGACTAGTAAGAATCAACAGTTTAAATTATATCTTACTAACACTCTTGAAAATGATGAACATAGCGAAAAAATTGTTCGCTCTGGCCAAATTGGAAAAGAAAGTGAAGCGGCATTAAAAGTTAAAAATGATGAACCAGTTTTAGTGATTACTGGTAACCCGCCATACTCAGTTTCTTCTTTTAATAAAAATAAATGGATTGAAGATTTGATGAATTTATATAAAAAGGCTGTAAGAATTGAAAAAAATATTCAGCCTTTATCGGATGATTACATTAAATTTATTCGCTTTGGTCAATGGAAGATTAATAAAACTGGTCATGGCATTTTTGCAATGATTACAAATCATTCATTTCTTGACGGCTTAATTCATCGAGGCATGAGAGAAGAGCTTATGAAAGAATATGACCAAATTTATATATATAATTTACACGGGAACACGACTAGTGGTGAAATAAATCCAAATAACCGAAAAGATCAAAATGTTTTTGATATTAAACAAGGCGTAGCAATTTCCTTTTTTATAAAATCTGAGAATTGTAAAGAAAAAGGCGTTTGGTATTCAGAAATTTGGGGTACTAAAGAGGAAAAATTAGTTTTTCTAAATCAATCTGATATTCGTTCTATTAAATGGTTAAAATTAGAGCCACAAGTAACTGAAAATTTCTTTTTTATTCCAAAAATTTTGAATAAAAATAACGAATATGATTTGTTTTATTCACTTAAAACAATTTTTCCTATAAACGGAAATGGGATAAAAACAAACAATGATAATTTATTTTTGGATTATGAAGTTAAAAAATTAAAAGAAAGAATTGAGCTATTAAAGGATGGAAATTTAACAGTTAATGAAATAAATAAATTGTTAGAATTAGAAGATGACAAATACTGGAATACAAAACGTGAAAGGGAGAAATTAACGAATGTTGATATAGAACAAAATATTTTTGATTATTTATTCCGGCCTTTTGATATTAGAAAAATTTATTATCAACCCAACTTAATTGAGATTGGTAGGGGTGGAGCTAGTAAAAAAGTGTTTAGCAATTTTAAAAATCAAGACTTGGGCTTAATTAATTGTAGACAATTTGCGTCGAAAAAATATTTTACAAGTTTTGTAACTAAGGCGATGGCAGATATGAGTTCACAGCCCTTTGCGCCTTATAATATTTTTCCAATATATGTATATGAAAATGGTAGAAAGGTGGCAAATTTAGACAACAAATTTATTCATGATTTAGAGAATAGCCTTAATTTAATTTATGTTCAGGAGGGAGAGGGTGATTTAAAAAAAGATTTTGGTCCAGAAGACATTTTTTATTATATATATTCTGTTTTTCATTCACCTGAGTATCGAAAAAAATATCATGAAGAATTAAAAATTGCTTTTCCAAAAGTTCCATTAGCATATGATAAAATAATTTTTCGAGATTTAGTACGACATGGTAAAAATTTAATAGAATTGCATTTATTGAATCAAAACCCTTTTAGTACAAATAAGAATTCGATTTTTAATAAACAAAATAAGTGGAGGGTAAGTCAGGGTGGTAAAATGAGGCATTGGAATATTACAAAAATTCAATATGAACCCAACAAAAAAAGAATTTATATAAATGAAAACAATTTTTTTCAAGGAATAGATGAAAATGTATGGAATTTTTATATTGGAGGGTATCAAGTTTTGGATAAATGGCTTAAGGCAAGAAAAGGACGTACTCTGAATTTAGATGATCAAGAGCATTTCATGAAAATGATTGTTGCCTTGAGAGAAACAATAAATGTAATGGAAAAAATTGACCCGCTTGTAATTGAATTATTGGAAGGTGTTGAGCAGCCACAGGCAGTAACACCAAAAACAGGGCGCAAAATACGCAGAAAGAAAACACTTGAAGAAGCTAAAAAGATTGCGCATCAGCTTAAACGTGCAAGAATGGGCAAACGTGTTCTTAAAAAATCTGGCGACTGAGTGTAAAATTTGCAATTCCTACAATATGCGAAACCTTCGCACGTATTTATTACAAAATAATCCTGTGCGGGGCAAAAAGGGCAGTTGCCAATATAAAAGCTATCTTCTTCATGGGTTAAATTCAGAATATTTGCCAATGATTTCCATTTAAATTCCTGCTCTCTAGTTATTTGCATAATTTAATCGTAATGGTAGGGGGGCTAGGGTAGTGCAATCGGGGCTTTTTGTCATTCAAAAAATATTGACAGAAGAAGTGAATACGTTTTTATACAAATATTGACTTTTGTTAGCTAAATTGATAATATTAAGACATAAAAGGCTTTCGGCCGTGGTTCATATACCACAAGCTGGCGGAAGGTCTTTTTCTTATTTATTTGCCGACAGGGAAAGCGGACATTAGCCATTTTTTGCCTGACCGTTTTTCTTCTTTGATCTGAATAAAAAAGAGATCGTCATCAGCGGTTATGCCGGCGAATCTGTGTACAATTTCACCTCTGTTATTCGGATTTTCTTTTGATTCCGGTTCATAGGTTGACTTGCATATTAATTCAATGGCGCAGGGGAAAAATTTTACTCGGCGGGTTTTGTCTCCCAGATTATCTTTTTCATGCAGGTGATGCCAATATAATTCCAGAAAAATTTTATCCTTCTTAAAGAAAGCGGATTTTATATATGGCCTTCTCTTACTTTTAGCCCTAATTTGTTTATAAATCGTAAAAGCTTTTTTGTAAACTTCTGCCCATCGTGTACCTGCAAGCTTTTTCGACTTTGTTCTATAAGTCTTCATTAATCAAAAAATTCAATTTTATTCAAAATAGGAACGGATTATAGCAGATGACCAAAATTATGCAAAATGCTAATAAAAATTCACCTTTGGGAATAAGTCTGATAAAATAATCATATGAATTCCCGTTTTTTAATCTGGCTCGGCCTGTTTGTAGGCTCCGCGATCGGCGGATATATTCCTTATCTATGGGGTGATAATTTCCTGTCCATGTGGTCAGTACTTTTAACAGCAGTCGGCGGAATAATCGGAATTTGGGTTGGCTTTAAATTAAGCAGTTAATGTGTATAATAATGTTAATATTTAATAACTCAAAAATTTATGGCCAGAGGCGATAAACAAAAAAGGGAAAAAAAGAAACCTAAACAAAATAAGGGTAAGAAGAAATAATTCGCATTTCAGATTTCAGATTTCGCATTCCCATTTTGCATTTAGCATTTGGCAATTTTTTGTACGACTAAATATCTTATTGCAATTAAATGCAAAAATTAAAAATGCTAATTTAGAATACGAAATCCGAATTGCGAAATGCGAAATTACCCAAGTAGTTCCTTCACCACCTTATTCACCATCCCTCCATCAGCCTTTCCTTTTACCTTACCCATAACAGCGCCCATCACTTTACCGAATTCCGCAGGGGTCGCGTTCATTTGCTTAATGGTTTCTTTGGCGATTTTTTTAACCTCATTTTCGCTCATCTGAGCAGGAAGGTATTTTTCGATTATCTTTATTTCATCCAATTCTTTCTGGGCGCTTGCCTTGTTTCCGCCTTTCTCAAAGCCTTCCGAGGCCTCTTTGCGCTGTTTTATGCCGCGTTTAATAAGGTCAATTACGACTTCATCCGTAGCCTTCATGTCTTTACCGCTGACTTCGTATTTCATAATGTCGGCTTTGACCATGCGAAGTGTGCTGGTTTTAAGCTCGTCGCGGGCTTTCATAGAAGCGGTTAAATCGGCGATTATTTGGTCTTTTAACATTAGATTTAAGATTATTCATCCTTCGTAGTATGCCTTTTGGCTTTGGCTATTCTCCGTAGCCCTACGAGGATTTAAAATAATTACTACGGAGAATGGAAAGATTTAAGATTTATGTGCTGACTTTCAACTTACAACGCAATTTGAGCCCCTTACAACTTTCAACTTACAACTAATTATTATAAAATTTACATCTCAAATACGCTCAGCAGCCGCGCAGTTTTCTTGCCTTATCCAATCTATCAAAAGCAGAGATGTAAGCGGCCATGCGCATTGTACATTTATGTTCCTGCATGAAATCAAGAATTCGCACCAAAGCCTCTATCATCACGCGTTTCAGTTTTGCCTGAACTTCTTCCAAAGGCCAGTAATACTGCACATGGTTCTGCAGCCATTCAAAGTATGAAACCGTTACGCCTCCGGAATTGGCCAGAATATCCGGGATAACGACTACACCCTTTTCTTTCAGATGTTCGTCAGCCTCTGAAGTCGTTGGGCCATTTGCGAGTTCGAGGACGATCTTGGCTTTGATGTTTTTCATGTTTTTTTCATTCACCTGGTTCTCCATCGCGGCCAATACGAGCACGTCACAATGTTTTTCCAAAAGCTGTTCATTTGTTACCACCTCGCCCTCATTGCATTTCGTGACAGAACCTTTTTCTTTTTTTATCTTCGCGACAACAAAAGGGTCCATACCTTTTTCGTTATATATACCACCTGTTGAATCGCTTAAACCAATGATAATGAAACCCATGCTATGCAGGATTTCTGCCGAAAAACTGCCAGCATTTCCGAAACCTTGTACAATGACTTTTGTTTTTTCAATCGGCATATTATGCCTTTTCATATATTCCTCAAGAACATACGCACCGCCTTGAGCAGTTGCAGTATCCCTGCCAAGCGAGCCGCCGATTTCAAGAGGTTTGCCTGTTACAACGCCAGGCGTATAACAGTCCTCAAGTTTGCTGAATTCGTCCATGAACCACGCCATTATCTTTGGAGTCGTGTACATATCCGGAGCTGGAATGTCATGTTCAGGGCCGATGATCTGGTAAATCGCCTGTACGTATTTGCGTGTCATCCTCTCAATCTCTTTTTCCGACATCTTCTTGGAGTCACAGCAAATACCTCCTTTGCCTCCGCCATAAGGAATGCCCGCAACCGCGCATTTAAAAGTCATTTCAGTCGCAAGCGCTTTAATTTCATCCAGATTTACCGCAGGAAGATAGCGGATACCGCCCTTGAAAGGACCGCGCAGGTCTGAATGCTGTACACGGTAAGCTTCAAAATACTGCATTTTGCCGTCATCCATCCGCACAGGCAATGTGACGACTAAGGTTTTCTGAGGATGCGAAAGTACATCCAGAGTCTCCTGATCAAGCTTCATTATTTTCGCGGCTTTTTGTAAATTGGTAAGTGTGTTTTGAAAGAAATTCATATTTTGAATTTTAAATTTTAAATTACAAATTTTAAATTTTAATTTGGATTGTCAGGTTACATTATAGAATTAAAATTTGTCATTTGTCATTTAAAATTTGTCATTTTAATATTCTAGGTATTCTCTCATTGATCCTCGTCGTCACTTCATAATTAATCGTATGGCTGAGTTCCGCTACCTGTTCCGCAGTAATAGTTTCCTTTCCCTGTTTTCCTATAAGCACAACCTCGTCCTCCAGTTTTACGTCAGGAATATGCGAGATATCGGCCATAACCATGTTCATACACACGCGACCGATAACAGGCGCCTTTTTCCCGCAGATAAGCACATATCCGCGGTTGCTAAGAAGGCGGACAAAGCCGTCGTAATATCCAACAGGCAGGACCGCGATCCTGCCGTTTTTTGGCATTACATATGTACAGCCGTAACCGATTAATGAACCTTTCGTCACATCCTTGATCTGAGCGACAATCGTTTTCCACGTCAAAGCAGGTTTAAGCGTAATATCGATTTTCGCGCGTTTTGTTGCCATCTCTGTTTTATCACTCGGCCACAATCCATAAGCTCCAATCCCGACCCTGACAAAATTAAAATACGCTTCTGGAAGAAGAATCGTCGCCGCGGTATTCGCACAATGGCGGAAATGCGGCGCAAAGCCCTCGGATTCTAAAAGATGAATCGCTTTATTGAACTGTTTTAACTGGTAAAGGGCGTATTGATGTGTAACACGGTCTTCGAGGTTGGCGAAATGCGTTGAGACGCCTTTTAATTCGACATTCGGATGGTGCTTCATAGCCTTTATGAAATCCGGAATATCCTTCATCGCCACACCTTGCCTGTGATTTCCTGTCTCGATTTTGAGATGTATTTTTAGACTTCGATTTTCGCCCTGAACCGTATGGTACAGGGTCGATTTTCGAAGTTCAGTTAGGGTTTCGAGATTATAAACAATCAACTCCACGTCTTTTAACTTCGCCACATCCTCCAGATCCGAAAGGGGAGTATAACCGATGATCAGGATTGGGATTTTAATACCCGCATCCCGTAGTGTCTTTGCTTCATAAAGAGCATTAACGCATAAATAATCCGCTCCGTATCTCTCGAAAACCCGCGCGCATTCGATAAGCCCATGCCCGTACGCGTTTGCCTTTACGCAAGGCGCAAGAACAACATCCTTTCCGATAAGTTTGCGGAATGTCTGAAGATTATGTATGAGCGCTTTTTTTGATATTTCGACCCACGTTAATTGCATGGTTCGATTCTATCCTAAATCCCCATTTTTTTAAAATCGAAAATCAAAGCAAGGAGGAAGGTGGCTCCTCCTGGCGAAAAGCTAGGAGGAGCCACTTTCCTCCTTGCCTAAAAAAACGTCCATGGCTGCACATCAAAATAAAAAGATTACAATTTAATCTTATAATCTTGTAATACTATTTAGCCGCGATAGCAGTATCGCCCCTTATAAACAGAGGCGCGTCGGTTTTTACCATTGATTTTACCTTCGGGTCATTCTGGATATTGGCGAGGGCCTGAGTTTGCGCGATTTCCATATCCCACACCTCATTTTCAGTAAGCAATTGTGAACGTTCGACTTCAAGGTTCTTTAAAGCATAGCCTTTTGTGGCGTTGCGGTTGGCATTTGCCAGATAAGCAAGGCTGATCAAAGCGACGAGTACGATTATTGCAAATACAAGAGCATTGACACTTACCTCAACTTTTTGGGATAGCGTATTTTTCCGCACTTTTGTGGTGGGATTATTGTTATTTATATATAATGCAGCAGACATTAGTTTATGTGTTTGTATTGGGCAGTTGAGGTTGATCATAGGCGTTCAGCCACCCGCAATTTGGCGCTACGCGCCCGCGGATTGGCTTGAACCTCAATACCTGATGGTATTATAGGTTTTTTAGTTAATAGATAAAGCTTTTTTTTAAAATTGCATTGACAGACAGGTAATTCCTTTGGGCAGATACAATCTTTTGTGTAGTAACGGAAAATATTTTTCACAATACGGTCTTCGAGGGAATGATATGCGATCACTGCTATTCGACCCTTTGGTTTAAGGATCTCAATAGCCTGCTTAAGCGCGCTTTCCAGAACTTCAAGTTCGCGGTTCACGTAAATCCTTAATGCCTGAAAAGTCAGCGTAGCGGGATGGATTTTGGCTTTGTGCGTAAGCGTGTCCGCTATAACACGGACGAGTTGCAGTGTTGATGTGATGGGTCTGGTTTTCCTGACATGCACAATTTTTTTCGCTATGATCCGTGCGCGTTTTTCTTCGCCGAAGTGGTAAATGATGTCAGCGAGTTTTTCTTCGCTGAACGTATTCACTACCTTTTCAGCCGTCAGCCTTTGCCTGCGGTCATACCGCATGTCCAATGGTCCGTCGCGGTGAAAAGAAAATCCGCGTTCAGGGTTATCCACATGCGGCGATGAAAGGCCCAGATCAAACAGAATCGCGTCAGGTGCGGGGAATTTATGATTTATGATTTCTGATTTGAGATTTTCGAAATTCGAATTGATAAATATGACATTTTTTTCAAATTTTTTCAAATTTTCTCGTGCTTTTTTTAGGTTTTCCTCATCCTGATCAAAAGCTATCAATTTCCCTTTCTGTCCAATATGCTTTAGGATTTCCAGACTGTGTCCACCGAGTCCCAGTGTGCAGTCCACAACATTCATTCCTTCCCGAAGGTTTAAAAGAGCAATTGTTTCGTCTAGTAGTACCGGCTTGTGTTCTGACATTTTTTTTGATTTACATTTGACATTTGACTTTTGACATTTGACTCGGTTGGATGCTTCTAATTTTTAAGTCAATAGTTAAAGGTCAATAGTCAAAGGTTTTATAAGGTGTTGTTTAAAATCGAAACGCAATTCGCCGCGGCGAACGAAAAAGAAGTCCGAAATTCAGATGAATATACTTAATCGAATTTTGGATTTTTTTGGTTTTAGCATGTGTTTTTTGTTTCGATTTTTGATTTTAGAAGTTCGATTTTCAGAGTTCACGACCTCACAATATGGTGAATACATTTTGTAGTCAATAACAAATTTTGTGTTCAACAATCGACATTGTGTCAAAGATGAACAAAAAAATGGTTCAGTAATGCGGAAAGGTGGTGTCGAATATGTCGAAAAAACCGAATGCAAATCAAATTGACTAAATACTTAAAATATTGTATGCTTTTTAGGTATTTGCTCATTAAAAATTCGGCATTAATTTGTATCGGGTCATCCCTTATTCAATGTCCTGCAGGATAATCCTGTCAGCGATGTTGTATAGGAAAGGATTCTCCCGATATAAAATTTAGGAGGAAATGGATTAATAAGATTTCCAGGATAACGCGGAATGTTCCGCGAAATTGAAGCAACACTTAAAGGAGAGGAAGTATGGGTAATTTCGTGCGCTCGGCAGTGGCTGTGGTTCTCTGTTTCGCCGTCATGGCCTGTGACGGCCAGGACGGCACCAACGGTTCCTCGTGCACCGTCGTCGACAATCACGACGGAACGGCCACCGTCTCCTGCAGCGACGGCAGCACCTTCACCGTCCACAACGGCGTCAACGGCCAGGACGGCACCAACGGTTCCTCGTGCACCGTCGTCGACAATCATGACGGAACAGCCACCATCTCCTGTCCCGACGGGACAGAGGTGACGGTTGGCACTCCCACCTGCTATCGGACATTCAGGGATGTTCCCTGCGAGGCGTGGTTCTTCTACTCTGTTGAGCAGCTCGTGGATGACGGAATCATCGACGTGGCGGACTATTACCGCCCGAATGATCCAGTGAACCGCGCCGAGTTCGTCAAATTCGTGATCACCGCGATTGACGGGTTGGCCAGCTACACGGCGCCCGCCACCCCGACCTTCACCGATGTTCAGCCTTCGGCGTGGTATTACGACTATATTGAGGCTGGGGTCCAGCTCGGGATCGTCACGGGCTACACGGATGCTTCCGGCAACCTGACAGGTGAATTCGGCCCTGGCGACACCATGAGCCGCGCGCATGCCATCAAGATCCTGGTGAACGCTTTTGCAATCCCCACGACCTTGAGCCCGGCATCGCCGTTTACCGATGTCACCCCAGAGCAATGGTTCCACAACTATGTCGTAACGGCTTACAACCAGTCTGTGGTCGATGGATCCGCGGATGGACTCTTCCACCCGTCCGACCCATTGACCCGGGCTTACATGGCCCAGTGGCTGGTAAAAGCCCGAAACCCTACCCCAAGGAACTGAGGAGAATCCAACCAAATTTGAAGACCGATAGAACACCTCACGCACATTCGTGCAGAGCTGCCGGTCTTCTTCCATATGCGCAAAAAATTTTGGTCATTAAATAACAATAAAATATTGTAGTAATATACTTGACAATTCTATAAAAATATCGTATAGTTTCTAACCATTTGCTCATTAAAAACTCGGCATAAATTTGTATCGGGTCATCCCTTATAAAATGTCCTGCAGAATAAATCTGTCAGTGGTGTTTGATGGGAAAAGGATTCTCCCGGTACAATAAAAGGAGGAAAAAACAATTCGTTCATTCAATAGGTCTAGCGGAATGGTCCGCGGAACCTATTAGACATATTCAGGAGGTATTGGAATGAAAAACGTACGCTCGGTAGTTGCGGCTATTTCCATCATGTCGTTCATGGCCTGCGACGGTCAGAACGGCACCGACGGTCAGAACGGCTCGTCGTGCTCTGTATCCGACAACGGCAATGGCACCGCCACCATTTCTTGCCAGGACGGCACCAGCTACATCGTCCACAACGGCGAGGATGGGTCCGACGGCATCAACGGCGCCGACGGCATCAACGGCCAGGACGGTCAGAACGGCTCGTCGTGCTCTGTATCCGACAACGGCAGTGGAAGTATCACCATTACGTGCCCCGACGGCACTACGGCCACCATCAATGCCAGATACCCAGGAAGGGTCAGATTCGAGAATGACGGTCCACTGGGGGGTAGTCTCATCAAAGGCAGTCAGAACCAGAACCTGCTCAGCTTTTCTGTCGTCGCTGATCGTGACCTGACAATCAGAAACACAGACTTGCAGATCAGGGTGGTCAGTTCTGGTAGCCTGGAGGTCGGGGCTTTCATCAAGAACTTGAAAGTCGTCGATCTCGACAATGGGGTAGCCTTTGTCGGTCCGGTGATATCCGCGGCAAGCATGACGAAGGTCACTTACGGCCAGACGACGGTGTATCAGAAGACCCTTGGCGACGATTATGAGCTTACGGCTCTTAGCTCTCTCCGCTTGGGGTTGCTGGTCGATATCGATGAAGGAATGCCTGACGGTTACATACTTCAGGCAGTCGTCGATTACACGGAACCAGGGTACATCCATAACTACTCAGCAAACGTCGATGTACCGCCTGAGAACATCGAAGGCGGGAATATCGTCGGCGCGCCTTACATCATCTAGGGAGAATCCACCAATTTTGAAGACCAATAGAACACCTCGCGCACATTCGTGCGGAGCTATCGGTCTTCTTCCATATGTCTGCCACAATTGTAGGGACGATTGTTGGGACAATAGAAGGGACAATTGTTAGATAATTCAGTGTTGCCACAATAGTCCCTACGATTGTCCCTACGAATGTCCCCTCAATAGTTTTCCTACTTGATGATAATTCCCATTTCAGATATGCTCTTTCTTGCGTTGATTTAAGTTGCAAGATTAAAGATTTAAGAGTTAACTTACAACTTAAATCTTACAACTTACAACTATATAAAATGTACAAACTTACCACTCTCCCCAACGGTCTACGGATAATCACAAATCCTCTTGATGGTACAAAATCAGTAACCGTACTTTGTCTTGTTGGCGCTGGTTCACGCTATGAAACACGCGAAATAAACGGCATTTCGCATTTTTTGGAACACATGTTTTTCAAAGGCGCGAAAAAATATAAAAACGCAGCGGAAGTCTCATCCGCTATTGATTCTGTCGGCGGGGATTTCAACGCGTTCACAGGAAAAGAATATGCGGGATACTACATTAAGCTTGCATCTCACCAAAAAGAAATCGCCTTTGATGTTATCGGCGATATGATGCTTAATGCCTCTCTGACACATGAAGAACTTGAAAAGGAAAGGGGAGTTATCCTTGAAGAATTCAATATGTACCAGGACACACCGATGTACCAGGTCGGATGGGATTTTGAAAGGCTTATGTTCGGCGACCAGCCATTGGGATGGGATCAGATAGGCACAAAAAAGACGATTAAAAGCATTTCCCGCGAACAGATATGGAATTACAAAAACGCTTTATATACGCCGGATAATACCGTGATAAGCGTCGCGGGCCACATAAATGAAAAGGATGTGCTGGATTTAGTCAGCAAATATTTTCCGTTCACCGATAGCAAAAGTTCACTAAAACCAAGCCCATACCAGAAAATGAGCGCGGAAGGAAAAGTGATTTTACAGAACAAAAAAACCGAACAGGGGCATATCATTGTGGGTGTTGAAGGCGTTCCCGCTCGGCATAATGATGAATTTACCGAAAAAATCCTCAGCGTAATTCTTGGCGGTAATATGAGTTCACGCATGTTCATGAATGTGCGCGAAGCGAAGGGGCTTTCATACTACATCCGCACAACGACTGACGATTATTCAGATACTGGTGTTTTATCAACCTCAGCAGGTGTGGACCTGAGCCGCATAGACCTTGCTATTCAGGCGATTTTGGAGGAATACAGAAAAATAACGGAAGAAAAAGTCAGCGAGGACGAGCTTAAGAAAGCAAAGGAATTTATGAAAGGAAAGATTATCCTTCGCCTCGAAGACAGCGAGGAATACGCGCATCTGATGGGAAAACAGGCGCTTCTTTATCCTGAAATCGAACCGCTTGATAAAATTTTAAAGAAAATCAATGCCGTAACCGCTGATGATGTATTAAGGCTGGCAAAAGAACTTTTGAATGTGGAAAATATGCGCCTTGCCTTAATCGGCCCTTATGAGGATAAAGAGCATTTTGCAGGACTTCTTCACTATTAATTTTTTAAATTACCGTTGCTGGCTCCGCGCTTGTCAGCCTGTGGATGAGCTCAGTCCGGAGCCAATAACTCCGACTACTTATGTCTCCAGACAGAGCCTGGAGCCAGCATACGTTATATATTATTAATCACCAAAAAATTATGGAGCGCACACTCGTACTAATAAAACCCGACGCAGTCCAAAGGGGTCTTGTCGGAAAAGTAATGTCATATTTCGAGGATAAGGGCCTCAAATTGATCGGCAATAAGATGATGCAGTTAGATGACAAATTGTTAAAAGAACATTACGCGCACCTTGCAAATAAACCCTTTTTTGCGGGAATCACGAAATTCATGTCTAGCTGTCCGGTTATCGTGCAATGCTGGGAAGGTCATGAAGCGATAAAAGTAGTCCGTAACCTCTGCGGAGTTACAAATTCCAGAGACGCTGCTTCCGGGACAGTCCGCGGGGATTTGGGTATGAGTATAATGTGCAATCTCGTTCACGCGAGCGATAGTCTTGAAACTGCTCTTGTTGAAATTCCTCGCTTTTTCAAAAAAAACGAACTTTTTAATTACAATAAAAAGAACTACGAATACGTCTACGCGGAGGATGAGAGGAAATAATTTCTAATATCTAATAACTAATATCTAATTTTGAATGTCGGATATTCCGATCAGAAAATTAGATATTAGAAACTAGAAATTAGATATTAGAAATTATTATTCGGTGTAAATAAGAGTTATTTTAATGATCCCCAGATTATCCTGCTTCACTCCAATTCCGATAAACTTCCATTTGCTGTCAGTAAGCTGGGCGTTACCGCCTACCTGGTCAAGGGCAGCGGCGAAACTTGAGTTACCGACTATATAGGTTCCCAGGGATGCGTTGACTCCGGAATTACGTATCATATCCACAAGGCTGGCACCATTTTTATCCGTGAAATCAAAGAAGTCCTCATTGGCCATTTTTTCGCTCCAGCTTTGAGCCAAAGAATTCAGATTATCCTTAAGGGTAAGCGCTGACGCTCTGTTCGCGTTGATTTTAGAAAGAACGCTTGCCCTAAGGCTTGTCATATCGCTCATATTTAAAGGTTCTTCTGAAAAAATCTGCACAAAATCATAACTGCCATCCGGTAGCCTGCTTATACCGAAACCGACGCGTGTCCATTCTTCAGAAAGAATGTTTGAGCGGTGTATCGCGCTCCTCATCAATCCGTATTCGGCTAATTCAAGAGTTAAATCTTTTGCGAGATTTTCGCTCACGCCCGTGATTATTCCATAATTTGGCCTAAGGTCGTTCGCGTCGTTGCCATTCTTATCCCAGTGGCTGAAATAATTATTTGCCGCCATGTCATCGCTCCGGAATTGCGCGAGGTTGCTCAGAGCTGTATCCAATTTCAAAGGGCTTAATTTGTATTTGCTTCTGTCTGCATTTAGTAAAGCCAGCATCTTGGTCCTGAGGCCCGATATATCATTCCCAAGGTTAATAGGATTTTGGTCAGATAGGTCGCGTATATTCGGAAGCAGCGGAAATTGGTTTTTGATGTAAACGGGGACATTGATCACGGCAAGACCCTCTGCGTTATTGATCTCAAGGAAATGCACACCTGTGGTCTGCTCAGTATAGCTTGCGGTCAAAGTTTCTCCGGAAGACGGAAACACTTCAATTCCTACTGCGTTTTTTACAGGGGTGACATTCGTGCCCGATAAAATGATTTCCTTTACTTTCCCTGTTGGCAGTATCACCGCGGCTTTTGACCGCACAGGGACTTTCGGCTTAAATACCGCTTTTATGGTATTGCCGACAATAGCGCTATTGGTTAAACTTATGATTTCAGCCTCTTTCGCATTAAAGATGTATTCGTAATGGTCGCTCGCAATGAAGTTTTTGGTTGAAGCCGGGCTCCACATGATCTTATCTGGCTCAAGGATAGATTTATTGTTTACTATCGCTCCCCGGATGGAAAGCTCAGTGTCAGATGCTTTGAATGACGCGAATTCTTTTGGAACAGGTTCCCATTTGCTTAGTTTTTTTAAAATGTATGATTTATGAAGCCCGCCCTGCGAAAACGTGAGTTTAAATAAATTATAATTGCCAGGGTTCCATTCGATTTCCGTATTACCGTCCTGCACATACATATCAATGCCGGTAACAGGCGGTAGTTTGCTGTCCTCAGCTTCACCGATGCAGGTATTTTTTATCACCTTTATTTCTTTGATCACGCTTTTGCCGGATTCGCCGGGAAGGATGCCAAGCTGATAAGTACCTTCCTTTTGGAAACGTATGTTTATGGCGAATTTCCCGCTAACAAGGTCTCCGGTAAAGGCCGTCTGGTTATTATTGCTATCCAAAATAAATGCGGAAACTGTATTCGTTTTTACTGTAGTGGAACCTTTCAGCGTAAGGACTTCGTTTAAAATTATTCTGTTCGGGATTTCGTCATCAAGCGTGATATTGGAGAATGTGGTTTTCGGTAAGAATTCGAGAGATGAAACCTCCGGACAGATAATTTTTGTAGTGTTCAGAAGATCGCCCGTGGGAACGCTTTCTGATGGTATTGTCGGTGAAGGCGTAGTGGTTTCAGCCTGCGGTATCTGCGGGGTTGAAGGAGCGGTTGTTTCTTCGATTTTAACATTAATGATCCCGCTGGATAACAATGCTATTGATTCGAATGCCGCTTTGCTTAAGTCAATAATACGGGTCGGGTCGCTGACATATGGGCCCCTGTCATTCACTTCCACGACAACTGATTTACTGTTCTCGGCATTCGTAACTTTTAACCATGTACCGAATGGATAAGTCCTGTGCGCGGCAGTAAAAGCCGACGCGTCATAAATAGCGCCGCTCGCAGTTGTCTTGCCATGAAATGTGTCGCTATAAAAGCTCGCCTTGCCATCAGCGACTATGAATTTGCTTGTGGCTAGCCTATACATAAGTTCAGCAAGCATGGCCCTTGTAACCGGTGTGGCCGGATAAACATTATCAGTTGTTTTTTGGTCCAATAAACCGGCCTTGATCGCGTAATCAAAATAAGGCGCGAACCATGAATCTTTCGGTACATCCAAATAAGGGTTAGAAGTCGGTTGATTAACCGTTTTATTATTGGCTTTCAAAAGTATTTTTAATGCCTCCGCCAAAATCACATTATCTCCGGGTCTGAAATATCCTGTAACGTCATCGCCTTTGATTATGCCCAGATTTTTCGCCTTCAGAGCGTATTTTGCATACCAGGCTGAATATAAGACATCAGGAAAAATATCCTGTTGCTGTATCTCGGGTACCAGTATGCCTGAGCCCAGCAGGATTATTTTTAGCGCCTCAGCGCGGTTTACTTTCTGCTCCGGGCGGAACGTGTTGTCGGAATAGCCCTGGATAACACCTTTTTCATACAAATAATTTATTGCGTTGTAATTCGGGTGGTTGCTGGCGACATCTGAGAAAACCGCTGCGTATGCCTGCCCAAAAGCAAGCAGTAAGCCAAAACCTACTATTAACGATTTTATGTAATATCGTTTCATATTGATTTATAATTTTTAAGCCCAGCAATTATACCAAATTATGCGTGAATTGCGAAATTTGTCCTATGTTTAATGCAAACCATTAACGTCTTGAAATACAAATTACAAATCCCAATATACAAAAAACTTCAAGCTACAAATTACAAAATACAAATCCTTAATTTATTGTAATTTGAAGTTGTAATTTGTGATTTTTTTGTAAATTGGAGCTTGTATATTGTATTTTAAAAGGTCAGTTTTCGGCTCAGTATCAAAAAAGTCATTATCGCGCTATGTATGTTATTTTAGGAATTGATTAATCCCGCTTTTCGTTATAACTTAATAACTGTTCCAAATTATTTAGTCCTTAGTCCCTAGTCCTTAGTTCTTAAAAATGCCTCATATTTATTATTTAATCGGCATTTTCGCCGCTACAGCTCTCGGCTGGGCGTCATTCTTTGTAGTCATAAATAACTTAAGCCCGTTTATATCTGGTTATCTGGCTTTGTCGCTATTTTATTCAAGCCTTTTCATAGCCTTAACAGGTACTTTGTCGATACTAAATTATTATCTGCGGATGGCTTTAAATAAAAACAAAAATTATTACCAAAACCTGAATATCGCCTTAAGGCAGGGCTGTCTTCTTTCTATAATGATAGTCGCCAGCCTTATATTCCAAAGGCTCCGCGTGCTTACCTGGTGGGACGCGATGTTAATGCTGATTATAATCCTTCTTGTGGAATATTATTTTATGGCGCGCGAATAAATTCGCGGTAGAGACGGATCATGATCCGTCTCTACAAATTGCATTAATGCAATTTCGCCATTAAATATTCTTTCAACTCCTTAATCTTCACCCGATCCTGCTTCATAGAATCCCTGTCGCGCACGGTAACTGCCTTATCTTTCAGGGTGTCAAAATCAATTGTGATGCAGTACGGTGTCCCGATTTCATCCTGCCTCCTGTAGCGCTTACCGATACTGCCGGTAACATCAAAATCCAAAGCGTAATCGCCTTTTAAAAGATCGAAGACCTCATCAGCTTTTTTAATAAGCTCGGGTTTTTTCATCAAGGGCAAAACAGCAGCTTTGTAAGGAGCGATCTGAGGCTTGAAGCGAAGCACAATCCTAAGCTCCGGTTTACCGTTCACATCAACTACCTCTTCCTCGTCATACGCGCTGAAAAGCAGCATCAAAAGTGTTCGGCTCAAGCCGAATGTCGGTTCAAGCACATGCGGAACGAATTTTTCATTTGTCTCAGGGTCAACGTATGAAAGGTCCTCTTTGCTGAAATGCTCGTGGTTTTTAAGGTCAAAGTCAGTGCGGTACGCAAGGCCATACAATTCTTTCCAGCCAAACGGGGTATTGTACTCAATATCGACTGTACGTTTTGAATAATGGGAAAGTTCCTTTTTGTCATGCTCCCTTAACCTTGTTTTTTCCTTTTTGACGCCGATCAGGTCGAGCCATTTATACATTTCTTTTACCCAGTAATCAAAAAGCTCTTTCCAGTCCTTTTCGCGGATGAAATATTCGAATTCCATCAGATCGAATTCAAGCGTGCGGAATATAAAGTTGCCAGGCGTTATCTCGTTCCTGAATGCCTTTCCTATACCAGCGATTCCAAACGGAACCCGTTTTCTAGTAGCTGTGAGGATGTTTTTGAAATTCACAAACATCCCCTGCGCGATTTCACCACGAAGGTATACGGGTTCGACGTTTTCGGTAGTGGGTCCGATGTTGGTCTGGAAAAGGAGGTTGAATTTGCGCACATCGGTAAAATTTTTGCTTCCGCATTCAGGGCAAAGGATATTGTTTTCATCAATCAATTTTTTAAGGTCCGAAAGGCTCAGGCCCTCGACCTTTGTTTTAAGCGCGTCCTCAACCAGATGATCGGCGCGGAAACGTTTTTTACAGTTTTTACAGTCTATCTGCGCGTCGTTGAAATTTGCGACATGTCCGGAAGATTCCCAGACTTTCGGGTTCATCAGGATCGCGGGGTCTATGCCTACCATGTCCTTTCTGCTGTGCACAAAAAACTTCCACCATAACTGAAAAACATTATTCTTAAGTTCAAATCCCAAAGGGCCAAGATCCCATGTGTTGGCAAGCCCGCCGTATATCTCTGATCCCGGAAACACAAAACCCCTGCGTTTGCAGAGAGAGACAATTTTGTCCATCAAGTGATTTGATTCTGGCATAATTTTTTTATTAGGTCAGGGAAATATTATCATAGCACCTGAGTTCTTCAAAATCCTAAATCCTAATATCTAAATACTAAACAAAACCTAAATTCAAATTTTTTAAATCTTAAACTATAAATTATTCATAATAATGTTTTGAAATTTGAATTTTGGTAATTAGAAATTGTTTAGTATTTAGGATTTAGAGATTAGATTTTAAGCTACAAGTAGCTCTAAGACTCCAGTAAAAACGTTACAGGGCCAGAATTAACTAGTTCGACTTCCATCATCGCCCCGAATTCGCCAGTTGCGACAGTAAGCCCTGCCTCACGGGCCTTTTCAATAAACAATTCATACATGCTGTTCGCGAAATCCGGTTTTGCCGAGGCAGTGAGATCAGGCCGTCGTCCTTTTTTCGTTGAACCGTACAAGGTAAATTGGGAAACAGCCAAAAGACTTCCGCTGACCTCTAAAACCGACTTATCAAAACTGCTTTTTTCTCCAGGGAAAATTCTCAGGTTAATTATTTTTTCAACAAGATGATCAACATCTTTTTCGCTGTCGGTATGCGTGATGCCCAAAAGAATAAGGACGCCGGTTTTGATTTCGCCCATTATCTGATTTCCGACGGTGACTTTGGCGCGGCTGACGCGCTGGATTAAAGCTTTCATAATTTTAAATTTTAAATAACAAATTACAAATTTCAATTTTTAATATCTGAAGGCGCGATTCACTAATCGCGCCAGCGCGGATTATGATCCGCGCCTTCATTCAGGTTAATCAAATTATAATTTAAAATTTAAAATTTGTAATTTAAAAATATTTAAAACCCCCCAAATCCGAAGATAAGGGGGGTCCAACCGTATGAAAATCAAATATTTATTTTAGAGATTGTTTTTAATGGCGTTAAGTGCGCGTCTTTTCTGGATGGCTCCGAAGCCAAGGTATCCGAGGATTGAAAGGGCTAAGAGGATAAGGATTCCTGCAGGGCCGGTCTGAGCCAAATGGTAATCGATTGCTGGAGCTGTGCCGCCAAGTATTGTCAGGTATGTGGCCACAGGCGAGATATTGTCGTATTCATTTACCATAGCTCTGGTAAGGCTCCTTACCGTGCTTCCGGGTGTTCCGCTGACGACTTTGGCGCTGAACTTGTAGGTTACGCTTTCGCCTGAGCGGAGTATCGGCCGTCTCCATTTCATTTCGCGGCCGTCATCCATGCCGTTGCCTGGGTCGGATATCTGTAATTCAGATGGATATGAATGGTTTGTGAATAGGCCAGTCAGGTCTCCGTCGCTTATATTTTCCAGCGTGATAGTGTAGTTTACTATCTCTCCGATTTTCGCGGCAGACTTGTCGGCCACGACCTTTATACTCAGAACGCTATCCGCGTTTCCGGTCACAGTTCCCGCAGGAAGTTTGCCTGCGTATAAGTAAGTCGGATATTTACTACCGATGCTCACTTTCTTTAGGCCGTCGCTCGATGTCATGGCTGAAGATTTATAGTCTGTAAGCTCAAGGCCTTCAATAGCAGGTTTTGAACTTTTACCAGACGGAGTTACAAGGAGGTCATAGGTGAATTCAGCGGATTTGTTTACATATATGCTGTCTATTACTATGTTCCCGTTTTTATCAAGTTTCACTCCGTTGCCTTTAAGGTTCTCTACCTTGCCGGCGCTGATTCCGCTTTTATCTGATTCAAAGTATGGGTCGAAAGTTATATTATTAGCTGAGACAATGCTTGGATTTTTAACAGTGACTTTGAGGTAAACGCGTGAAGATTTGTCTTCAGGGATTACAAGGCCTTTTTCTTTGGTGCTGGCATCCCTGTAAGTCTTTCCGTCAAGCGACGCGAGTTTTGTAACCTCAAGTTTCATGTCGCCGGTAAAAAATCTATATCCACCGCCACCACCGCCACCGCCGCCTCCGCCTCCGCCTCCACCACCGCCTCCACCTCCAGTAGGAGGTTGGGCAACGGTAACAGAGACTGGGCCTGCTGTTAATGTTGTGTCTATACTGGTGATTGGATCAATGTATTTTGCTGTCGCAGTATTAGAGAAAGTAGCAGGAACGGTCTGGGCGCTGTTAGTGGAAAGCATTTGGTAAGTTATAGTCGCCTTACTATCTTTATGATCCAAAGTCACAATAACTGGTGATGATGCTATACCATTTGGATTACTTGTACAGGTAACTCCTGTACAGCTGTATGTGCCTGGAACATAGGAAAGGATGCCGCCATTATTAGAAATACTTCCCGTGCCTGTAATCGTATCAGTGACAGTGGCATTTAAAGATTTGGCATCATTGTCGTTGCGTGTAACGGTTATCGTATAGGTAACGCGTTTGTTGTTGTTGGCAACAGCTGTTTCACTTGCTGTTTTGGTTATCGATACAGAAGCGGTTGATTTGTATTTAACGTTATATGTGATAGTGGCGTTTTTCGCCAAAGTCTGAGTGTAAGGACTAGCAAGTACAGCAGAACTGCCATCAGTTACTTTATCTAATACAAATCCAATCGGTGGTGTTATTGTCGTAAGAGTATATGAACCGACACCCGCTATACTATTAGTATATGTGGCAGTTGTAACTGTAGCTGGGCTTGGACCTGCAAGAGCTACAGTGCCAACAGCGCCTATCTGGTTAACAACAACCGTGCCCTTATCGCTTGATACAGTTTTTGTATATTGAACTGTAAATGTAATTAAATCGCCAGCTGGAACCAAAGCTGGATTTACGCTAAGTATTGCGACTCCGCTATATCCTGTAGTCAGATCGGCAAAAATTCCATAAGTGCCGACAGGGACATCTGATAATATCTGGCTTGCGGTACCATTAGCATAAGAAACTGTGCATGTATTTAAATCTGTTCCAGTGCAGGATTTTATTTCCCATTTACCATCGGTGACAGGATTATTTTGACTATCAACAATTTTAACATTAATGCCTCCTTTGTCGCCACTTGCTGGGGTGTAGACCCCTTCCACAGTCACTGAATGGCCAGCTTCGATCTCTACGCTCTTATCAGCCGGAGTGACCCATTGGGCGCCAATGTCTTTAAAATCCACAGTGTAAAAACCCGCAGGAAGAGTAAAGCTAGAAGGTCCTGTTATTTCGTCGGAAATGGGATTAGTTGTAAGTTCATCTATGACTACATACTTTCCGGTTTCAGGTGTTACATTTACATAAAGATCTCCGTATATATTTCCTTTTATCTCATAGAAACCTGTTACAGTCACAGATTTCCCGGCCTCAAGCTCTACGCTTTTGTCAGCAGGTGTCACATACGGGTCACCGATGTCTTTAAAGTCTACAGTGTAAAAACCCGCAGGGAGTGTAAAGCTCGCAGGGCCTGTGGTCTCGCTTGATACAGGATTAGTTGTAAGCTCATCTATGACCACATATTTACCTGTAGCTGGGCTTACATTTACATTAAGAGTGCCGTTTATATTTTCATTTTCTTCATAGATTCCGGTAACAGTCACTGAATGGCCGACTTCAAGCTCAACGCTTTGGTCAGCTGGCGTAATCCATTCACTGCCGATATCTTTAAAATCTACAGTGTAAAAGCCCGCAGGGAGAGTAAAACTCGCAGGGCCTGTAGTCTCGTCTGAAATGGGATTAGTGGTAAGCTCATCTATGACAACATATTTTCCGGTTTCAGGTGTTACATTTACATAAAGGTCTCCGTATATATTATCTTTTATTTCATAAAATCCGGTTACAGTCTCAGCTGCCCCAGCCTCAAGCATAACGCTTTCATCGACAGGTGTAACCCAAGGATCGCCGATGTCTTTAAAGTCTACAGTGTAAAAGCCAGCTGGAAGAGTAAAGCTCCCAGGGCCAGTTGTCTCGCTTGAAACTGGATTTTTGGAAAGCTCATCAATGACAACATATTTTCCGCTAGCAGGGGATACATTTACATTTAAAGTGCCGTATATAATAGCAGCTGTATAATTTCCGACAACCGTTATATTATCGCCGGCATTAAGCATAACAGATTCAGATGCTGGAGTTACGTAACCAGAAAGAGGATTGTATTCAATAGTATAAAAATTCGGAATTAGATTTGGGAACGTCATATCACCAGTCCCTTCCCTGACAACTGTAGTAAGAAGCTCATCTATGATCTTATAGCTGGCATTCTCAGGACTGACGTTAACCGAGATCGTCCCGGTACTATCAGCTACAGCAATGAGCGGAAGAAGAATCCCCGCGCAAAGCACAAAAGTGGCTAATTTAGCCGTTAATTTTTTAATAGTGGTTGAAACTGTTGCTTTCATGGTGTTTGAAATAATTGATTTAAAATTGGAAGGGAAATGCTTGTAAAATCGAATAATTTTCTTCGCCGTAGGCTACGCAAATTTTCGATTTTACCTCCTACGCTACATCCCTTTTGGATTTCGCTTCGGACCGCATTTCTCGCATCCTTTGGTGATAAAAAATAAAAAGCAAATCTAAAATTTATAATTTTTTAGTTCTGCTTTTTATTTTTGAAATGGCTTATTTAAACCAAAATGTTAGTATCGGTGCAAGCGGGAATTTCCCATTAAGGTTGCGATTATATATCAAATTTGCAAGCTTGTCAAGTATATTTTAAAACCACAGATTAACAGGATTTAAATCACGGATTTGCAGGATTGATTTTTCAGGATTGGTTGATTACATAAATAATTTCGAATTTCGATTTTCGAATTTCGATTTTTATGTGCAATTACCTCAATAAATTCAGACAATAATAAACCCCCCACACCCGAAGGCATGAGGGGCATCAACCACCTGTAAATCAAAGTCCTTCTCCTTTCTTAGATCTCGGCTAGCGCCAGTTTCCTTTTCCTTGCATATAACGGTTTTCTGATAGCGCTGTAACCGAGATAACCAAGAGCTGAAAGCAAGAGGATGAGTGAGGCAATACCTACTGGGCCTGTTGCCGCCAGTTCGTACGGTTGTTCCTCAGAAGCCGCGGCGCCGTTAGTTATCATTAAGTAGTTATACACAGGCGCGATATCCGGGAATTCGCTTACAAGCGCGCTTGTTAAGCCTCGCACCATTTGCCCGACTGGAGCCGAATCTTTAACTTTTAGTATGAAACTCAAAGTCATTTCTTCATCCGGTCGCAGCATTGGTTTCTTCCAGTGGATTCCATTGCTGTCATCCTTTGCGCCTATTGCTTCTACCACAGTGAAGGCGGCAGGATCGTATTTATGGTCAATAAACAGGTTTGTAAGGTCTTCATTGGAAAGGTTTTTCAGGGTGATAGTGAATTTAACATTTTCACCTGGCGCAGCGGAAGATTTATCAGACTTAACATTTATGCTAAGGATATCTGAGATATTCTCGGTTGTTCCACCGGTTTCACCGGTTCCTTCCTCATAAGAAGCAGGGACAACTCCAGCGAATAGCAGTGTTGTAAATTCATCACCGATACCAAGATAAGTCATGCTGTCCTGTACTAGTGGCAGGCTGCTCTTGAAGCTTTCAAGAGTCAGAATGTCTTTAGCCGGATTTGTATTAGATCCGCTATCGGTTACTGCTAATTTATATGACATTTGGTATGTCTCGCCCACTTTTACCTTATCTATCATGAATACATCGCCTTTAAAACCAGCTCCTGTGACATCCGTTACATTTCCATCGGTTATATCACTTCTTCCCTCGTCAAATGAATGCCTTAATTTGATGTTCGTGGCCGAGAATTTGCTTAAATTCTTTATAGCGACTTTAACATAAAGCGTTGAGCTCTTTCTTTCAGGTATCGCTAATTTAGTGGCATCAGTGTAATGCTGGCCGTCCAGGGAAACCATTTTCTGGATATCAAGCTTCATCTCGCCAGTATATATAATAGAGCCTCCGCCTCCACCACCTCCACCGCCTCCGCTAACGGGCGGAACTAGCGGCTGGATAGGCTGTCCGGTTACTGATACATTTGCCAGGCTGTTTACCGTAGTTATAACACCACCATTATCTGTGGCTGACGCATTATTAGTGAATAATGAAGTGCCGCCTGCAGGTACCCCGACATTACTTGATCGGGCTTGGTAAGTGATTGTAGCGGTGCTTCCTGGATTATCCAAAGCTACAACGATAGGCCCTTCATTGATATTCTGCCTGCTGCATGTAACGCCTGTGCACGAACCTGAATTAATAATATAGGTAAGCGTGCCTCCGTTTGTGCCGGCAAGAGTCGCAGATGTGGTATATGAATCCCTTACTGTGAAATTAAGCGTGCCTACTTGTGATGTGTTTCTCACAAGCCTTAATGTATATGTCACAATCTGGTTATCGCCGATACTTGGTAGATTTACTGATTTTGTAAGAGTTACAGGTCCTACCACAGTCGTGGAAACAGTTGCGGTGTTATTAGCCGGATTGTTATCAATTGTCGCTGAGCTTATAACTGCGGAATGACTAAGAACTGTACCCGTAGCAACTCCTGAATTAATATTATAGACAAAAGGAAGGATTGCAGTAGCGCCAGGAGCAATGTTTGCCAAGGTACATCTCATTATGCCGGTGGACGGAGTATTATCCGTGCAGCCAGCTGGCACAGTTACAGTGCCATGAGTTTGGTCGTAATCAATGTCCATTCTTACGCCTGTCGCGGTATTCACAGTGCTGAGGTTCCTGTAATTGATTTCATAAGTCAACGCCGCACCTGCTGCAGGTGGCAGGCTGCTTGCAGCTAAAGCAAAACTAGTAATAGAAAGATCTGTTGTCAGTGTTGTTACTCTTGTGTAAGTCACAGTGTATGAAAGCACTCCACCCGCGGCCAAAGCCTGCGCTCCGGTAGGAGCAACAGTCACTCCGCTGTAATTCAGGTTTCCCGAAGGTACGACTGCTGTGAGTGTGTAGCTTCCCGCAGTCATCGTCAGCGTGTCTGAAGCGGCACCTGTTGCAGGCGGTACTCCGCCTGTAAGTGTCCAGCTGCCGTCAGTTACCTGAGCTCCGAGATTATCAACTACGTTGATGTTCACTGTACCCGCTGTGGCCGGTCTTGTGTATGTAACTGTGAATGTGAGAGTGCCACCGGCAGTCAAAGTCTGTGCTCCTGTTGGCGAAACAGTCACGTTGGTATAAGCAACTTCTGGCGGAGTTACTGTCGGAATAACTGCTGTAAGTGTGTAACTGCCTGCAGTTCTCGTCAGAGTCTGCGTGGCTGTTCCGGTTGTCGCGTCGCTAAGAGTCCAGCTTCCATTGATGACAGGATTTCCCCCGTCATCCCTCACGTTGATCTGTATTGTGCCTGTAGTTACTCTTGTGTAAGTCACGGTGTAGCTGAGCACTCCGCCTGCGGCCAGAGCCTGCGCTCCGGTAGGAGCAACAGTCACTCCGCTGTAATTCAGGTTTCCTGAAGGCACGACTGCTGTGAGCGTGTAGCTTCCTGAAGCCATGGTAAGCGTATCCGAAGCAGCGCCCGTGGCAGGGGAAGTACCTCCTGTAAGTGTCCAGCTTCCGTCAGTCACCTGAGCTCCGAGATTATCCACAACGTTGATGTTCACTGTTCCTGCATTCGCAGGTCTTGTGTATGTAACTGTAAATGTCAGTGTAGCGCCTGCGGCCAGAGTCTGCGCTCCGGGAGGAGACACAGTCACGCTGGTATAAGCAAGTTCAGGAGGAGTGACTGTCGGGACTACCGCTGTAAGCGTGTAGCTTCCGGCAGTCCTTGTTAATGTCTGTGTAGCTGTTCCGGTTGTCGCATCACTGAGGGTCCAGCTTCCATTGATGACAGGATTTCCCCCGTCATCCCTCACGTTGATCTGTATTGTGCCTGTGCCTACGGCAACATAAGCGACGTTATAAGTCACTGTTCCGCCTGTTGCCAGTGTCTGGGTGTAAGGTGAAGTAAGAGTCGCACCAGTCCCATCGGTTACTCCGCTCAGCGCAAAACCCGCTGGCGGTGTTATGTTTGCAAGAGTGTATGAACCCACACCCGCAACAGCGTTAGTATAAGTGGCTGTCGTTACTGTTGCAGGGCTTGGGCCGACCAGGTCAACAGACCCTACTGCGCCCGTCTGGTTAACATTAACTGTCCCTGTGTTTACAATAGCAACATAAGCGACGTTATAAGTCACTATTGCGCCTGTTGCCAGTGTCTGGGTGTAAGGTGAAGTAAGAGTCGCGCCAACCCCATCAGTTACTCCGCTCAGCGCAAAACCCGCTGGCGGTGTTATGTTTGCAAGGGTATATGAACCCACACCCGCAACAGCGTTAGTATAAGTGGCTGTAGTTACTGTTGCAGGGCTTGGGCCGACCAGGTCAACTGACCCGACTGCACCCGTCTGGTTAACATTAACTGTCCCTGTGTTTACAATAGCAATGTAGGCTACGGTGTAAGTAATAGTAGCGTTTTTAGCTAGAATTTGTAAGTAAGGAGCGGTTAAAGTCGCGCCTGTTCCATCTGTGACAATATCAACTACGTATCCAGCTGGAGGAGTGATGCCTGTAAGTGTGTATGTGCCTACGCCTGAAGTGGCGTTTGTGTAAGTGGCGGTAGTTACCAAAGCAGGTGTCGGGCCGTTTAACTGAAGTGAGCCGACAGCTCCTGTCTGATTAACGTTAACAGTGCCGGTATCGCCGATAGGTGCATAAATAACGTTGTATGTTATTGTGGCATTCTTAGCCAGCATCTGTGTGTATGGCGCAGCAACATTTGAGCCTGTGCCGTCAGTTACTCTGTCCAGCACAAAACCAGCTGGGGGAGTTATTCCTGAAAGTGTGTAGGTTCCGACTCCGGCTAAGCTGTTTGTGTATGTGGCAGTTGTAACCGTTGCGGGACTTGGACCGACTAGATCAAGCGACCCAACCGCGCCTGTCTGATTTACTGTAACAGTTCCTGTATCTCCGATAGCTCTATATGCGACGTTGTAAGTAGCTGTAGCGCCTGATGCCAATGTCTGTGAATAAGGTAAAGTCAGCGTAGCGCCTGTGCCATCGGTCACTCTGTCCAGCACAAAACCAGCTGGAGGATTTATTCCTGTAAGAGTATATGTGCCAACGCCTGCGCCTGCATCCGTGTAAGTCGCGGTTGTAACCATGGCATAGCTTGGGCCGCTTAGGCCTACTGTGCCAATACCGCCTGTCTGATTAACTGTAACTGTGCCAGTATCACCGTTAAACTTATATAATATATTATAGGTAATAGTGGCACCGCTTGCTAAAGTCTGATTGTAAGGTGAGGTAAGTGTGGCTCCTGTTCCATCGGTTACTTTATCCAAAACAAATCCGGTAGGCGGAGTTAGCATATCCAAAAGATAATTCCCGACTCCAGAATTGCTGTTGATATATGTTGTTGCTGTGATTAAGGCTGAAGTAGGTCCGTCTAATTGTACTGACCCGTCTGGCCTGTTTTGGTTTACAACAACTGTGCCTTTCTCTCCGATAAGTTTATATTTAACATTAAACACGATTTTTCCGCCAGCAACCAAAGTCTGTGTGTATGGGGCGGAAATCACTTGTCCGTTACCATTAGTTACATAATCGATCACATACTGGCCTCCTGCCGGCATAGAAGAAACAGCCAGTTTGTATACACCTGGAAGAGATGAAGGTTCTTTATATATAGCGTTAGAAATTGTGGCAGGTGTAGGGCCATATAATCTTAATACACCGTTAGCGGCCAACTGATAAACTTCCACCATTCCCGCGTTCGCGGCGATTGTGTACTGCGCGGTGAAAGTAAGCGTGCCTCCGGCAACTAAGGCCTGAGGATTAAGGCTTAGTACAACTGCTCCGGAATATCCCTGTGTAACTGTAAGTTTCAGACCGTAAATTCCCACAGGCACATTAGTTAATGGGGTTGTAGAGGTGCCAGATGCGTAAGGAACAGTGCATGAATTAATATTGTTAACATCAGTGCAGCTATACAGTATCCAGCTACCATCGGTTATTGGCTGGCTGTTGTTATCCTGCACAACTATATTTACAGTGCCTGTCGTTGGCGCTGTGGTATAAATACCATCAACAGTTACTGAATGGCCGGCCTCAAGCTCTATGCTTTGGTCAGCAGGTGTAATCCATGAGCCTCCGATGTCTTTAAAGTCTACAGTGTAAAAGCCCGCAGGGAGCGTAAAGCTCGCGTCTCCTACAGTCTCGCTTGATATAGGATTGCCGGAAAGCTCATCTATAACTACATATTTTCCGCTTTCAGGTGTTACATTTACATAAAGATCTCCGTATACATTTCCTTTTATCTCATAGAAACCTGTTACAGTCACTGCACTCCCCGCATCAAGCTGTATGCTTTGGTCAGCAGGTGTTTCCCATGGGTCACCGATGTCTTTAAAGTCTACAGTATAAAAGCCCGCAGGGAGCGTAAAGCTCGCGGGTCCTGTAGTCTCGCTTGATACGGGATTAGTGGTAAGTTCATCTATTACCACATACTTCCCAATAGCAGGAGACACGTTCACATTTAAAGTGCCGTATTCCTCTGCGTTCACACTGCTTGTAAACGGCAGAATTAAGCCTGCGATCAAAGCTATTGAAGTAAATTTTGCGATAAATTTGAGAATCCTTTGCATATTGATGGTTTAATGATTTAAAAATTTCAAACAAAACAAATACAACAATTTTTGGTGCATTTGTTTTGTTTGAATACCTTATTATATATGTGGGTTAAATTTTAACCCGGAACCATAAAAATATTAAGGTATTGGAAGATAATGTATATAAAGTTTGACTAGTTGTCAATAGTATTTTTTAAAAATAAATTAATTGAGCAATTTTTGAATAAAGGGTGCGGTAATTCACCGCCCCCTGACCCCCGCCTTATCCAAGGCCGGGGGATTTCAGTTATACAGAATTACAAAAAAACAAAAATACAAATACTCCCCCTGAAAAGGGGGAGACAGAGGGGGTTGGGGATTCAAAAACAAAAAACAAAAAATTCTCCCCCTGAGTTAAGGGGGAGCCGACACACCGAAGCCTGGGCGAAGGTGTGACGGAGGGGGTTAAGCTCTCCCCTTACATAAGGGGGAGCCGACACGAAGTGCGGAGGGGGTAAAAACAAACAAAAACAAAAAAACAAACCAAGTCTTTTTGATTAATTTTTCTATACCATATTATATATACACCAAAAAACCTTAAATCATTTAAGGTCGTTATCCTATAAATCCTGTAAATCCGTGGTAACAATCCTCAATACATCAGAATTTCTGGTGTCCTGAGGATTGCCCCGACAGTCTTGGAAGACTTCGGGACAGGTGGGTAGGAGCCTTGCCTCACTCATCCGCAGGTGGCGGAGAGAAGACAGAAGCATGGCATGTACTAGTAGGTAGGTGAGCGCGCGCTACGGACAGCTGAGCGCGAACTCGTGAGGCTCACGCGGCTCGCCCGGATCGATGATGACCGGGAGCGGATCGTAGACGCCCGCGTCGTTGAGCTTCGGTTCGCTGACGGGCCAGCTGGCGACCGCGCAGTTGCTGTACGTGGCGAGGAACCGCAGGCTGACCGAGAACGGTAGCCCGTCGATCGCACATACGCCGTACGTTGCGTTGCCCGTACAGGTCTTGTTCGGCACGAGGTTGACCTCGGTGACTGTGCACCGCAGGGGCTGGAGCGGGGAGCTACCAGCCTTGACGCACTTGAAGACGATGGTGCCCGGGGTGGGCGCGTCGCTGTTGCTGCCGTCCGTCTGCCCGGCGTCGTCCTGGGGCGGTGCGTCGCTCTGGCCGGCGTCATCCTGGACTCCGCCGTCCGTCTGGCCGGCGTCATCCTGCACGCCGCCGTCGGTCTGGGTGGTCTCGGCCACGAGGACGAACTCGTGGCTCGCGGGAGAGTTGGCGACCAGGATGGTCTGCCAGCTCTGGGAAGCGAAGCCGTCCTCGCTGACGGTGAAGGTTCTGTCACCGCAGCTGAGGCCGGTGAACTTGCACGCGCCGTCGGAGTCGGAGTTGATGACGCCGCCGGTTCCGAAGTCCATGCACTGGACGCCCTCGAGCGCGTTGCCGCTCTCGTCCTTGACGGTGAGGGTGGCTTCGCACTTGTCGGGGTCGCTGATGACGATGGAGTCGCGCTTCACGTACAGCGTGAGCGAGGCGGGGTCCTTGTCACCGATGGTCACGGTGTTCACCGGATTCTCGATGACGAAGCCCGCGGTCAGGCTGTGGCAGTTGACGTTGAACGAGCCCGGGGCGAGGCCGTCGTTGACGGAGTCGAAGGTCATCGACGCATCGACTTCCGCCGACTTCGTGACGGAGACGGCCTGGGTGTCGCCGTCGGCCTTGATGTACGAACCGTTGACGTTGCACTCGACCGAGGGGACGGCTTCCCCGTCGGCGAGGGTGCACCCGACCGCCAGCTGGATGCCGACGTTCAGGGTGGGGTTGTACTCGGTCGGGCTGTTGCCGTCGCACGCTGCGGCGGCGAAGATGACGAAGGACACGAGGGACGCGAGGGTCCCGAACTGCTTCATGCGCATTTTGGCCTCCTTAGCCTGAGCGCTGTGTCGCGTTTCGTTGTGGTACTACATTTGGCGGGGGCTCCCAAGCCTGATGCCCAGGAGCCCCCGCCACTAGCTAGAACACGATCCGAAGGGCGACGAACGGACCCTTGAGCCCGACGTTGCCAACAGACTTGCCCCAACTCTTGCCGGCAGAGATGCCGGTGTTGGGGATGGAGACGTACTGCGCTTCGAGCGCAGCACGGAACTTGCGGAAGCGGCGCTCGACGCCAGCGCCGCCCATGCCGCCCCAACCGGGACGGAGAATGGCGCTGCCCGTGCCGTACAGGGACCACTTCTTGGTCTGGCCAAGGTGGACGTACACACGGGTTCCCGCGGTGATCCAGAACGCGTTGCGGTCGACTTCGGGGGTGTCTCCACCGACCTGGCGCTGCGAGCTTTCGCCCGCGACGCGCACCCAACCCAGAGAGGCATTGGGCTCGAGAGAGATACGCCGTCCGAAATCGAACCGTCGGTTCACGCCAACGGAGAAACCACCAAGGCCGTTGTCAGCCTGGCGGGAGGGGTTGGAGACGCCAACAGCCAGGAAGGGGCTGACCTCGAGCGCGAGCCCGGACCGCGAGCGGCCGAAGAGAATCGCGTCGATGATGTAGACGTGATCGTCGGGCGCCGAGGTAATGTCGACCCGAGGCGCGCCGTTACGCTTCACATTGATGCGGGGTTCCCCATCCGGAAGCGAACCGGCAGGGACCTGGTGAGCCAGGCCTTCCGTATCGGCGTACTTCTTGGGGTTCATGGTGAGGTACGCGACGCTACCGGGGGGCAGCATGCTGATGACGTACCACACGATGTACAGGCGAAGGTCGGACTCATTGGTGCTCGCTGCCTCCACCAGAAGGGGCTGGATGAGGGCGGTGGTGGCAGCGTCCAGGCTGACGCCGGACAGGTAGCTCGTCAGAGCGGCGAGATCCTTCCTGTCGGCGTTGTCCCGGCAGACGAGTCTGGCCGAAGGCTGGCTCGCGGGCGCGGAGGCCGGCTGGGAGGCAGCGCCTGACCACGAGCATCCGCGGTCGCGGAGTGCCCTGTTGGCCAAGATCTGCTTCTGCGCCATGACGTCGCCGAGGTCCTTCGCACGGGCGAGAGCGTAGTCGCTCCCGGCGTTGAAGCCGTCGGCGAGGGTATCCATGTCGTCTTTGCGCTCATCGGTGGGCGCCAGAGCCTTCCTTGCATCCGCAGCTCGCTTGGCGCGGACGAGGAATGCCGACAACCGATCGAAGTAGGCCTTGGCCGACAGTGTCCTGTATGCGGCGCCGCCCCAAGGAAGATAGACTGGGATGAGGGCGGAATCCACCGAAGGCTGGCTCGCGGGCGCGGGCACGTTGGGAGAGGGGTTGGCGCCAGGGCCACAGCCGAGATTGGCAGGGCCAGCGACCAGGACGAACGGGGCGATGTCGCCCCAGCTGCAGCGGTTCGTGGTGAGAACCCGCTGCAGCAGCTGGCTCGTCCCCTGGAGGGACGAGACGTTGGCGTCGGTGCACTTGCGCGCGGGCGGGACGTTGAAGTACGTTTCGTATGCGTGGTAGGCAGGGGAGTTCTGCACGGCCGTCTTGTTGCAGGCCGTGGGAGGCGCGGACGTGGGCTGGGCCCACGCCGTGTTGGACGCTCCGAAGAGCGTGGCCGCCGTGAGGACGGCCAGGAACAACAGCTTCGTTCTCATGGCGACTCCTTTCCTGGTGGGCTTGTCGAACGGGTCGAACTTCATGTTTCCTCCTTCCTCCCGTCTTTGGGGAGGTCAATGTGCGCTCCTCCCCGACGGGGTTCGGAGGCACTGGACGCCAAACTGGATACTGATATCGTTAGGCCCAAAAGTGGGCGTTGTTGGGTTTGGGTACTGCTAGCGGACAGTGCACAGAGCTGAGTTCTTTATGTCATTCTCGGGCAACGACCCGAAGATGATAATCGGTTGTTCAGTACTGAACACTGTCAGCTAGCGTAGAAAAAAAATTGTTGCGCTCTAGCTCACTGTTTTAACAGGTAAGCGAGCGCTGTTTTTAAGTTTGAGTTTGGCCAAGTCGGCGTCAATCGAAATCAAGCCCACTCCGCCATAGTGGCTACGAAGGCTGGATCGAGATCCAACGAAGTCAAACGAATAAAAATGAATAGGGTCCGATGTAAAATCGGACTCGCTACTTACTAGTACATAAGTTGTTAAAGATCAACTAAACACGAGAGGACGCCGTGCCCATCCCATACGAAAATATCGATTAGAGAGCGGGGCATGATGTCGCCTAAAATGTTTAGGTTCCCAATTTTATAACAAATGTTCTGAAATGTCAAGAGGAATTTTGATCACGGACTTACAGGATTAAACGGATTACCCTGATTGATTACCATGATTACCTTGATTTATTATAAAATTTAAAATCAGATAGCTAAAGCTATCTGGCGGTTTACTGTTGATGGCTCCGCGGCTCAGTCCGGAGCCGATAAGTGTCTCCAGACAGAGCCTGGAGCCAGCAACGGTTATTTCGTTGTATGTGAAAGAGCCCCCTGATACGCGATGGTACCAGGAGGCTCTTTGGGGGCAGGGGATGCTATACCTAGGTGGGCCTCAGGCTACTTGGGAGCCGGGGCCAGGAGGAAGATGAGGAAGAGGATGAAGAGGTTGCCAACGACGAAGGAGATGAGGAGTGTCCACCACCACTTCTTCAGCAGGGCGCCGAAGGTGGGTGGGGTTGGCTTCTCCTCGATGGGTCCGCCGCCGCTCTTCAGGCGCTGCTGAAGAGTCTTGGCGAACTCCGCCCTTTCCTTCCATTTGGCTCTGTAGGAGAGCCAGAGGAGGACGAGGCCGCCGATGATGGCGATGATGAGGAGGAAAAGCCACAACCAGCACCTCACCATCGTGACGAAGGTGGGGCACTCCTTGCAGGGGAACTTCTGCCTGCACGTCGCCTCGTCGTACACGGCCTCCGGGCAGGGGAACTTCTTCCTGCACGTTCCCTCGTCGCAGGTGGTGGTCGGCGGGCAGTCGGGGCAGACCTCGTTGCACTTCTCCCCGAACTTCTTGACCTCGCCGTCACAGTAGCACTTGGCGACCTTGTTACCGTCTTCGTCCTTCTCCACACGGCAGATGTTGCCTTCGCCGCACGGATTCGGGTCGCACGGGTTGCCAGGCTTCACTGGCGGCTTGTCAGGCTTGCACTGGCCGTCCGTCGGGTCGCACTTCTGACCCTTCGGACACTTCTTGTCCTTGCAGGGGTCGGGCTTGTCGACGCAGACGCCCTTCTTGCACACCTTGCCGGGCGGGCAGGTGACGCCCTTGCAGGGGTCGGGCTTGTCGCCGCCCTTGCAGACGCCGTCCTTCGGGTCGCACTTGCTACCCGGAGGACACTTCACGCCCTGGCACTTGGGTGGCGGGGGCGGAGGCGGAGGCGGAGGGGGCGGGCCGCCACCCTTGCACTCGCCATCCGCTGGGTCACACTTCTGACCCTGCGGGCACTTCACCCCATCGCACTTGGGCGGCGGGGGCGGAGGCGGATCGCTGTCAGCGATGAACCGCGGGGGCGTTCTGTTGATGACGCCCTTGCACATGGAGTTGGCGCCGGAGTCCAGCTCCGAGGGGTACCCGAAGTCGCAGTTCTCCGCGGCCTTGCCGCGGAGAGAGTTGGCCTTGTCGGCCTGCGCCTGCGTGGCGCAGACGCCGACACCGTCGCGAACCTTGTTGCAGTGCGCGGCGATGTGCTCGAGGTACTTCTTGGCGACCGAGGCCTTGGGCACCTTTCCCGCGAGACCGCCGAACTGGGCGTACGCGGTGCTGGAGATGAGGGTTGCCGCCATGAGAATGGCGGCCAGAGACAACAGCTTCGTTCTCATAGCGCGACCTCCTTGGTCGTTGTCCACATGTTACAGCCTCCTGTTACGGAGACCAATGAAGTAACCGAGGGCGGTGCCGCCCCCGATCAAGAGACAGAGGAAAACGAAGAGGCCCCACCAGCACCTCACCATCTTCCAGAAGCTGGGGCAGGCGGGGCAGGGGGGGCAGACATGCGCGACGGGCGCCGGCATGGAAGCTGGCGGGGCCGGCATGGACGCGGGAGGCGCCGGCTGTGAGGCAGGCGGCTCCGGTGGCGTCGGAGACGCGGGAGGCGCCGCCTTCTGAGGCGGACGTGGCGTCACCTTCGTCGGCGGTGTCACCTTACTAGGCGTCACAACCTTCGTCGGCGGAGTTACGGACGGGGGCGTGCCTGCGATGAACCGCGGGGGAGTCCTTCCAATGACGCTCTTGCACTTGGTGTTGGCCGTAGCGTTGAGCTCGGCCGGGTATCCGAAGTCGCAGTTCTCCGCGGCCTTGCCGCGGAGAGAGTTGGCCTTGTCGGCCTGCGCCTGCGTGGCGCAGACGCCGACACCGTCGCGAACCTTGTTGCAGTGCGCGGCGATGTACTCGAGGTACTTCTTGGCGACCGAGGCCTTGGTGACCTGGACCGCGAGCCCATCGTAGTTCTGGGCGCGGGCGGTGCTCGCGAGGATCAGGGCGGCCGTCATGAAGATGACGACCAGGATGAGCTTGTTGTTGTTCGCCAACACCTTGGCGCGGGCGGACACTCTCGGGTTCCTGTACCTCATGACTTCCTCCTTGCTTCCTCCCGTGGGGAGGTTGCCCCGACGGGAGGTCGGGGGTTAGAACGTCGTTTAGCGAACCGGACTACTTTCGGATAGGTTATCGCACTTACTAAGCCAATCTGACGACACTGAGTATAACATTTATGATTTGTGATTTCTTCCGCCTTAGGCGGATCAAATCTAAAATCACAAATCTCAAATTAAATTAAGTTATACGCAAAGCCGTCAGATCGGCTTTATTACAAAAATTAAGGTATAGTTAATGTAAGATTCTTCAGACACTCAAAAGCGTCCGTATCCTGAGTCAGCGAAAGCTGGTCGAAGGATCGGACATGCTCATTGGCGCTAAGAACTTACAAATCCCTCTGCTTTTAATGAACATTGAAAGAGTCATTGAAGGCCCTTTCCCAACTTTTGACCTCTATCAAGAGACAAAGATTGGAACGAAATTGTATCTTATTTTTATCATTTTGTCAAGTGTTTTTAGCATTACAACTAAACTAAGCCCCAGTTTATCCGACACTTTTTCTTTGGATTAAACTGAAGCTATGAATAATAAATATCTCAATGAACAACAGTTAATTCAATACCGCAGGCGCGTACTGAAAGACTGTGAAAGGTATAGTGTCGCCAAAACAGCCCGTATCTACGGTATCCACCGTTCTACTATTTACGAATGGAGGAAGTCTATTAGCCCGAAAAAGACAGGCCCTAAAGGGCGGGTGGCATGGCAGACCTCCGGGAAACTTGAGGATGAAATCATCCGTATCCGCAAAGCCACCAATTACGGACCGAAAAGGATAAGGCAGGAGCTCCTGGCTATAGGCGTGAAGCTCGGTGAAAAAGCAGTCAGGGGCGTTCTTAACAGAAGCGGGCTGGTAAAAAACCATAGGAAAAAAAGGGCAAGGAAACAGCAGAAGTTCTATGCCCCTTATCCTGGTTACCGGTTACAGGTGGATACAAAGGCCGTACCTGACGGGAATATAAATCTGAGAAGTGCGGAAAGGCATCAGTTCACAGCCATAGATATAGCCACCAGGATACGTTTCTGCTGGATATACAGTGAGCTTTCCAATGCCAACTCAATTGATTTCCTGAATAAAGTCCTCAGTTTTTATAGGGAGATCGGCATTAAAGTAGAATGTATACAGACGGATAATCATATGACATTCACCAACCTTTACGTCGGAGGAAGGAATAAAAAAGAACATCAGCTTCTCCGTATACATCCGTTTACCAAAAAGTGCCTGAAAAATGGAGTCAGGCATATCCTGAGCAGGCCTGCCACACCAAGGCATAACTGTTTTGTGGAACGGAGCCACAGGACGGATGAGGAGGAATTCTACCGGCTTCTCGACCTGTCCTCACTGGATTCCCAGAAGCTTCAGCTGGAACTTCAGAAATGGATGTTCAGATATAACTTTTTAAGATTACATTCCTCATGCAATAATATGCCGCCTATAAAATATTACCAGACTGTCTGGACAACTGGGGCTTAGTACAGATTTCTGACCAAAAAACATCATAAATGTGCCGTCTATATCAGAGTGGCGACAACCTTTAATTAATAAAATATGTTCTGATCTCGTCACGTCGTTCTCACGTCGCTCTCGAGTCACGTCAGTCGCAACTGATATGTGACGAGCAACGGTGAGGTCGCGACTGACAAGTGACGGCCGACGTGACTTGCTTACCTGCCATAACCTGTGTTCTACAAATGAAAAAGCTTTATTTTAGGAATTTTTCAGTATTTAATTATTTTGTATTGCACATATTTGAAAATGGATAAAAAAGAACTTATTAAATTAATTAAATCTGCAGATTATCTGTCTTCTGATGAAAAGAAGAAATAAAGTCAGGCTACAAAAGCGGGCACGCTATAGTAAATATTCATGCCGCTAAAGAAGGGGTAAAAATTGGCGCACAGATTGTTTTTAAAAATTCAGTTTAAAACACCTGTTAATAATTTCGATACACAGCTAAAAATTTTCACACCATTCCATCCTGGCTGTTTTTCGATATAATATAGTCATGCAATATAAAAATCTAACCCACAAAGAAGCGGCGGCGCTTCATCTCAAGTTTGGCCCAAATGAAATAACCGCTGCAAGCAAATATTCGATTTGGAAATCGCTTATCAGCCAGTTGAATAATTTTTTAATGCTTCTTTTGGTCGGCGCAGGCCTGATATCCTGGTTTTTGGAAGACAGAGTAGATAGCGGTTTTATATTCGCAATCGTGATCCTGAATGCGGGTTTTGGCGTATATCAGGAATTCAAAGCCGAAAAATCTTTAGAGGCTCTAAAAAAAATCACCATTACTCTTGTCCGGGTAATACGCGATAACAAAGAATCAACAATAGACAGCAGGCTTCTTGTGCCAAGTGACCTGGTTTATCTGGAAGGGGGGAGCCATGTCCCCGCCGATCTTGTATTAGCCAGATCATGGAACCTCGAGGTCAATGAGGCGGCCCTTACCGGCGAGTCTCTGCCTGTCGTGAAAAACGAAACGAATGATGAACTAAAAAATCTGTTCATGGGCACGGTGGTTGCTCGCGGGCGTGGTTATGCGCATGTAACAAAAATCGGGAACAGCACACGTCTTGGCGAAATAAATAAAACACTGGCATCCATTCCGGAAGACCAGACACCTTTGCAGAAAAAATTGGCCATTTTTACAAAACAGGTCGGTTGGATCGGCATTATTGCCGCAGGCTCCGTTTTTGCGCTCTCGTTTGTGCATGACAAAAATCTGTTTGAAAGTTTTTTATTTGCCGTAAGTCTGGCAGTTGCTGTGGTGCCAGAAGGGCTACCTGCTGTAATGACCATCACTCTTGCAATCGGTGTGGAACGGATGGCACGGGAAAAAGCTATTGTCCGCAAACTGAATGCCATAGAAACTCTCGGCTCAATAACTTTGGTCGCCACCGATAAAACCGGCACGCTTACGCAGAACAAAATGGTGGTGAAAAAAATATGGATAAATGGTAAGACCCACAATGCATCCGATGCGCACAAAATCCGCAATGAAGACTTTGATGAACTGCTTAATAACTCAATTCTTTGCTCAACCGCTTCTCTTGTCCAAAAAGTGGATTCTGGCCACTGGGATGTCATCGGAGACACAACAGAAGGTGCGCTGTTGCTTCTTGCAAAAGACGTGGGAATAAATTATGAAGATCGAAGGTCAGAATGGGAAATGGGGGAGGTTGAACCTTTTGATTCCACGCTGAAAAGAATGGCCGTGAAAGTCAGGAAAGGGAATGTACACCATCATTATATCAAAGGGTCGCCTGAATCCGTTTTGAGTATCTGTAAAATGGATGAAAAAGAAAGGCTAGCTATTGAAAAGGAATTTGAAGTATATGCGCGCAAAGGTCTTCGTATGCTGGCATTCGCTGAAGGCGAGAAATTTTTGGGGTTTGTGGGAATCGCTGATCCTGTGCGCCCCGAAGTAAAAAAGTCGATTGAAATGGCACGTCATGCGGGCATAAAAACAGTTATGCTGACAGGCGACTCTCCGCTTACCGCTGAGGCGATAGCTTTGGAGACAGGCCTGATTAAAAAAGGCGAAGACATCCTTACCGGTAAACAGATATCCGATTATTCAGATGATGAACTGATAAAGATATTGCCGAATGTACATGTGTTCGCGCGCATTTCGCCTGAGCATAAATTGCGTCTAGTGGAACTATATCAAAAAATGGGCGAAATAATCGCCGTCACCGGCGACGGTGTTAATGATGCTTTGGCGCTTAAAAAAGCGGATGTTGGTGTAGCTATGGGCTTAACGGGCACAGATGTGGCCAAAGAAACTTCGGACATGATAATAACTGATGATAATTTCGCAACACTTATCAGGGCCATATATGAGGGGCGGGGCATATTGCGCCGTATTCAGTCAGCTATCCTTTACCTGCTTTCGTGCAACGCGGCTGAAATGCTTTACATATTATTAGCCATATTCACAGGATTACCAGTTTTTAATCCGCTACAATTATTATATGTAAATCTTATAACTGATGGACTACCAGCTATTTCTTTGGCTTTCGCGCCAAATGAAGACCATGTAATGGATAGCCCTCCGCGCCAGTCACTCAACATTCTAAATAAAAAGGATTTTATTTTTATAGGATTTGTGGGTATTTTTGCTTCAATCCTGATAGCTTTAGCTATACAAATTTTCAACGCTGATTTGAGGCTCACAATCGCATTTTCATTAATTGTATTCTTCCAGCCGTTTGTATTGATGTATTTGTGGGGCCATAAATTTAAACCTATTTTCTGGGTAGCTTTTATTTTCCCATTTATTTTCCATCCTTTGATTATCACCTTACCATCCGCGCAAAAATTGTTTAAGGTCGAACCTATATCGATTTGGATATGGGGTTTAATATTGCTGATAGGCTCTCTGATGTTCGTATTACTTAAATTATTAAAATTTATATTCGGAAAAAAAAGCGAACTTATAATCAATTAATTTTAATTTCGTTTCAGTATGATTGTGACTCTTTCTAGACTCTTATTTCCTGTGTCCTATTACCAAATGGCTTTCAGTTAATTTTAGAGCTATAATATCGGCGCACATTATTTTATGCAAGATGACGACACCTATCGCTGACTTATTACAAGGGCTTTCTGCTTATCGGTATATCATCCTTTTTCCATTGGCTATTTTTGAGGGGCCTATAGTAACCGTAATTGCAGGATTTTTGGCATCTATTGGTCAAATGGAATTATTTATCTCTTATATAATTATAATATGTGCAGATTTGGTTGGGGATACTTTGTATTACCTCTTGGGCAAATGGGGCGGTAGGGTGGGTATTCATAAATGGGGCAATTATGTCGGCATAAATGAACAAAGAATGGCTAAATTGGGAATGCATTTCAAAAGACATCCTGCAAAAACTATTCTTTTAGGAAAACTTGCCCATGGTTTTGGCGGTCCTGTGTTGGCGGCGGCAGGTCTTGCAAGTATGCCATATAGAAATTTTATTCTGTTAAATTTAGTGCCAACCATCCCAAAATCCCTTATTTTGATTTTGATTGGTTATTATTTCGGAATAGCGAATAACATTTTTGATTCATTTATAATTATTTTATTATTATTATCTATAGTACTATTTTTAATATTTTTCATAATACCTCGTTTTTCAGAACGGTTTCTGATAAAAAATAAATCAAACCATGCGAATCCTGATAGCAAATGACACTTTTTATCCTAATTTAAACGGCTGCGCCTATTTTGCATACCGTCTGGCCACTTACTTGAAAAAGCGAGGCCATGAAATTTTTGTTGTCGCCCCGTCAGAATCTTTCCATAATGAAAAAAGCGTACGTGGCGGCATCGATGTATATGGTCTAAGGTCTTTTCCAATAAAACACTATACAAAATACCGCGTAGCCTTTCCATTTTTTATTCAGAGAAATCTGACGGCGTTCATGCGCAAATTCAAGCCCGACATTGTTCACATACAGGGACATTTTATAGTAGGCAGGAATGTCCTTAAGGTCGCTAAAAAATTAGGCATCAAAGTTATAGGTACAAACCACTTCATGCCGGAAAATTTAGTTTTTTATCTGCACCTTCCTAAGCGGATTGAAGAATGGGTAAAGAAAAAGGCATGGAATGATTTCAGGCGCATTTATGAAAAACTGGATCTTGTAACCTCGCCGACAAAAACAGCCGCTGGCCTTATGAAAAAAATCGGTTTTTCTAAAGAAATCCTGCCTGTTTCAAATGGAATCGATCTCCAGAGATTCCATCCAGGGCAAGATGGGGATTATCTAAAAAAGAAATATCATTTGCCCGATAAGCCGATTCTTTTGTACGTTGGTCGGCTCGATAAGGAAAAAAATGTGGATTTCGTTTTGAGGGCTTTGTCTAAAATGGACCGCAAAATTGCGCCCCATTTTTTAATCGCCGGTAAAGGATTTGAAGAAAAAAATCTCAAAAAACTGGCTAAAGAACTCGGGATCAGTAAAATGGTCACATTCGCAGGTTTTGTACCTGACGATGACTTGCCTTACTTATATCGAATGTCAGATGTTTTCATAAATGCAGGAACAGCGGAACTCCAAAGCCTGGTCACCATGGAAGCAATGGCCTCTGGTTTACCGGTAATCGGAGTAAATGCGACCGCCTTGCCTGAATTAGTCCACAATAATAAAAATGGTTATCTTTTTGAGCACGGGGATTTGAATGGTCTGGTTAAAAACCTTAATGATATGTTTGGTTCGGACGAATTGCGCAGACGGTTTTCGGAAAACAGTCTAGAAATCATACAGGCGCATGACATCGAGAAAGTTATTTCAACTTTTGAATCATTGTATAAAAAATTGGTTGCCAGATAATCAGCCTCCAACAACCCCATAATTTTGATGAGAATCAGACGAGAATGGAGCATCTTTGGCTATTAAACTATTTTTAAAAAAACTAAGTTTAAATTTAAGTCCTTCTGTAAATTTATTTAATGCCGTTTTTCTTTCAGGGTTTCCGCTCACACGTTCATCTGACACGGCTTCCGAAACCATCTTTTTGAGCTGGGCATAAAAATCATCCAGCTGTTCTGCGGTCACGCCGTCTTTTTCAGGTGATGTATGCGTCAGAAAAGTCGCAAAATCAGCTGTCAGTTGTTCAAGATCGCTGACGTCCAGTTCTCCCTTATGGGATTTTTGAATACAATTTTCAAGATTGTTTAGTAAGCCATTTAGGGTCGCACTAGGCTCTCTGACAGTTTCAGACAATTCATTACGCGTATCAGCGGCTGTTTGTTCCGGAGATCCTCTTGTTTCAAGTTGTTCGGATTGTTGCCCAGTTTCCACAACTGCTTCTGATTGAGAAGATATCGTTTCCATATGATTAGAGTTAAAAATTATATTTGTACAAAAACCGCCTTATAAATGACAACACCGATTTTCGTCGGGCTATCAAATGTCAGATGATAATAATGTTGGTTAATTGCATAGTGTTGTGTGCTAAGAATGACATTATTATCACAAACCTATGTATATGTCAATTTTTTATCTATCCCTGAATTCAAGCTGGAATTAGGACACCCAGGCTTTTTAAGTAATCAGATAATACCTGTCTCGGCGTTTTCCAGCCAAGACATTTTCGCGGCCGGTC